>Ga0075425_100001916_pt1 | contig 20507 bp, 24 predicted proteins | sample SoiMethybrSBSTD4_FD_75300 | JGI IMG/M metagenome (GOLD analysis project Ga0075425, IMG submission 75300) | Bulk soil microbial communities from a Populus tree surrounding site in Tennessee, USA - Soil MetaG P. TD hybrid SBSTD4 | ecosystem: Environmental > Terrestrial > Soil > Tree plantation... | reverse complement strand
GCGCCGAGTAACACGACGCAGGCGGGCCGAAGGCCGCGCCGAGTAACACGACGCAGGCGGGCCGAAGGCCGCGCCGAGTAACACGACTACCACGGCCAATTTCGGCGTATCGGCGTGTAGCGAATCACTATGGACTTTTCGCGGGTTACGGCCGTATCATAGGGTCGTTCGCCACTCGCACCATGACCAAAGCCGACATCGTTCAAGTCGTCTACAGCAGGCTCGGCGGATTTTCGAAGAAGGAATCTGCCGATCTCGTCGACCTAGCCTTCGAAATGATGAAGGAAACGCTCGGTCGCGGCGAAAAGATCAAGATCTCGGGTTTTGGCAACTTCGTTCTTCGCGACAAACGGCAGCGGCAGGGGCGTAACCCGCAAACGGGCGACCCCATCGTCATCACCCAGCGGCGGGTTCTCAATTTCAAAGCGAGCCAGATCCTGAAGCAGGCGCTGAACGGCAGAGAGGCGACCCCTCCGCCGGGCGCCGTCGCAGCAGGCGGGGGCAAGGAGTAGCTTTCGCCCATGCGTTCCCGCGAGCGGGGTGGAGATTCCACCGGAAGCGGGCCGAATGCGAAAAGACACCGCGGGGTTGTGCCAATCGGCGGCGCAAGCGACCACGGCAACAACGGCGGAAGCATGAACGTGCTGCCGACGAAGCTCTACTTCCGGATCGGAGAGGTGGCGGGCGCCGTCGGCGTCGAGACGCACGTGCTCCGCTACTGGGAGACGGAGTTTCGCTCGATACGACCGCAGAAGTCGTCGCGGGGTCAACGCGTCTACTCGCGACGCGACGTAGAAACGCTGATGCGCGTGAAGGAGCTGCTATACGATCGCGGATTTACCATCGCGGGCGCACGCAAACAGCTGCGCGACGGCGGCATCGAGCCGCGCGAGCCCGCCGATCCCACGCTCCGAGGGGCGGCGCGGATGAAGACGGCTCTCAACGAGATACGCAAAGAGATCGTAGCGTTGCTCGACCAGCTGGGCACCTAGGCCGTCGCGACGACGAGAGGCTTTGGGACGCGCGTCAGAACGGGATGTCGTCGTCGCCGCCAGGACCGCCGTAATCGTCCGTAGGTGCATCTCCGCCGCTTGCCGGCGGTGCGCTTCCCGAGGGTCCACCGCCACGACGCTGCACGCCGCCCCCACCGGATGATTCGCCCTCCCCCGCGCCTCCCCCTCCTCGCCCGCGGCCAGCTAAAATGATGTTGGTGGCGTGGACTTCCGTCTTGTACCGCTTGTTGCCTTCCTTGTCGTCGTAGGTCGAAGTGCGGAGCCCGCCTTCGACGAAAATGGTGCTCCCTTTCGTCAGGAACTTGGCGAGCGCCTCCCCCCGCTTGCCCCACAGCACCACGTTGTGCCAGTCCGTTCGCTCCTGGCGGACCTTGTTCGCGTCGAGGTACGACTCCGTCGTGGCGAGCCGCATGTTGAGTACCGCTTTGCCAGCTTGCGTGTAGCGAAGCTCGGGGTCGGCGCCCAGATTCCCCAACAGCATCACACGATTCAAACCTTCGGCCATGGCGTGGTTAGCCTCCCGTCTTTCGGGGGGTAGGAGCGGGAGCTCCAGCTGTCAAGCGCCTCCGGTTGCCACGCCCCCGGCGCGGCCGTTCCGGAGGGGTTCGGGCGGACATTGTCTGTCCGCTTTGGGCTGGACCCGGCGGGCGCGGCAGGCGCTTCGGGACGCCGAAGTTCTTCTTCAGGTCGACGAGCTCGGCGTGCACGAGCCGCCGAAACTGACCCGGCCGGAGCCCCTCGCTCGTGACGCCGGCGAACGCCGTGCGCGAAAGCCGCATCACTTGGAATCCCGTTGCCTCGCCCATCTTGCGAATCTGCTGGTTTCGCCCTTCGTAGAGCGTCACCTCGAGCCACGTCTTGCCCTTCTCGCGACGTAGGACGAAAACGTCCGCCGGGCGCGTCTTCTCGCCGTCGATGACCACCCCCTCCTCCCAACGCTTGCGATCCGACTCCCTCATGTCGCCCACTACCTTGACGACATAGGTCTTGGGCACGTCGCGTTTCGGGTGCAGAAGCGCATCCATGAACTCGCCGTCGTTGGTGAGAAGGAGGACGCCGCTTGTGTGGTAGTCGAGCCTTCCGACCGGAAAGACCCGCTCGGTGACGCCGACCAAGAGCCCACGCACGGTGCTTCGGCCTTCCGGATCGCTCACGGTCGAGACGACGGCGCGGGGCTTGTTCAGCACCATATAAACCGGCGTCTCGGCTGCGAGCCGGCGCCCGTCGACCTCGACCTTGTCGGCACGCGGATCGACTTTGGTGCCGAGGATGGTCACGACCGCGCCGTTGACGCGCACGCGGCCCTTTAAAATAAGCTCCTCGGCCGCGCGGCGCGAAGCGACGCCAGCGCGTGCGACGACCTTCTGGAGCCGTTGTGTAGCCATCACTCAAAACCCGAAGCGCCTTTCTAGCACTAACGAGAGATGACTCGCGGTAGACTTCGGGGACGATGGACGAGCCTCGACAGATCCCCGCGGCCGAGCTGCTCGCCGAGGTACCGTTCTTCCAGCTCCTCGACGACGAGGAACGCAATTTCCTCGCCGGCGAGCTCGACGTCGTCCGCTTTCGCGAGGGCGAGATGGTGTTTACCTACGGCGACCCGGGCGATTCGATGTACGTCATCCGCACGGGCGTGGTCGAGGTGTTTTTCAAGGACGACACCGGCGGGCGCATCGTGCTCGAGACGGCCCGCGAAGGAGATTTCTTCGGCGAACTGTCGCTCATCGACAACGGCCCGCGAACGGCTTCGGTGGTTGCGACGGGCGACGTCGAGGCCCTGCGGGTCGACCGAAACGACCTGGACCACCTCCTGCGACTTCATCCCGAAGCCGCCCTCAACCTTCTCACGGCAATGGGGCGCCGTATGCGCGTCACCGCCGAGCTTCTTCGTCACACCGCTTCTCGCAACGTCAACCAGGAGATCGAGGACAAGCGAACGACCGTTCAAAAAACGGCGGACTGGATCGCCGAGTTCAGCGGCAGCATCGCGTTTCTGGTCATCCACATGGTTCTCTTCCTCACGTGGATCGTGCTCAACGTGGGAAGCGGCATTCCCGGTATCCCGATGTTCGATCCGTTTCCGTTCGGCCTCCTGACGATGGCCGTTTCTCTCGAAGCGATCTTCCTGTCGGTGTTCGTGCTCCTCAGCCAAAACCGTCAAGCGGCGAAGGACCGCGTCCGAGGCGATATCGAGTACGACGTCAACCTGAAGGCCGAGCTCGAGATCGCCCACTTGCACGAAAAAATGGACCGACTCACCAGCGAGATCCTCGCACGACTCGGAAAGCTCGAAAAGGCAACGCCGAGCCTACCAACGTCCCCCGTCGGAGCTGCTGCGAGCCGCGGCGGAACACCCGAAGGGGTGGAACGCCCTGAGGGGCGGGACTTCCCAGGATCGTCGAAACCGGCGACGCGCTAGCCGATCACTTCTTTTTGCGCTTGGAGGCGGCAGCGACGCCGGCGTCGCGCGAGGCGCCGAGCTGGCTCAAGTCGCCGGTGGCCATGATGCCGGCGTCGTTGGTCGGCGCGGTTTTCGCGCCCTGGTCCCGCTCGGCGGCTTCGGCCGCCTGGCGAGCGACTTCGTCGTGGTCCCATCGATCGACGTGCCCGTCGAAGTCGAGGTCGGAGCCGACTCGTTCGAGCTTGCCGGCGGTGTAAAACTCCCATCGATCGGGCCTGCCGTCTTGGTTGATGTCACGCTGGATGCGGACGAGCTGACCGCCGACGTAGTACTTCCAGACGTCGGGGTTGCCGTCGAAGTTCGTATCGAGCTCTTCCTTCGAGATTCGGCCGCCGGCGAACGTGATCCAAGTGTCGATCCTGCCGTCGTAGTTGGTGTCCGCTTGTTCGTGCAAGCTCTCACCCTTCTCGTTGTACGTGCGCACGATATCCTTGACGCCGTCGAGGTTGGTGTCGATCTCGCGACAGATGAGCACCTTGTGCATGCTCTCGCCGGCGCCCACCATCTGGTAGACGCGCCGCACGTTCGGCTGCACGGCGCCCGGACCCGCCGTCTCGACCGCCTCGCGGTCGGCACGCCCTCGAAACTCGCATTTGGACTGATCGTCGACGCCACCGTCGATGGTGTTGCGCGCCCGGCTGTCGGCCAGGGCCTGATCGCTCTGATGGGGACGCGATTTGCTCCCGCCGCAGGCAAACCCGAGCACCGCGCCCGAAGCCAGAACCAACGCCCCTCCCCAGCACAAGCTCCTGCTCATTTCGTTTCCTTCTTTCGGGCCGCCGCCCCCTTCTTCGATGCACCTCCGTCGGAAGCAGCCGACGAAGACGACGCTGTTCCGCTCGCGCCCGCATCGGCCCGCTGGCCGGTTGAGACGGACGATGCCGCTGCACTTTGGGTCGAGGCGGCCAGCGACGCCCCGCCGTCACCCCCCGCGCTCGCGGACGCGCCGGTCGTGCTTGCGGCGCCCGCGTCGCCCCCGGCCCCTGGTGGAGCGCTCGTCGCGCTGGGTGCCGCGCACACGTCGATCACGTCATTCGGATCGGGTTTGCCGTCGCCGTTGTGATCGGAGGCGATGACCGCGCATTCGATCTTGTCCGGATTCGCCCACGTCCACCACTGGTCCACTTTTCCGTCGCCGTCCGAGTCGCGCATTCGATGGTGAATCTTGCCCGCCTCGTAGAAGTCCCAGGTGTCGAGCTTGCCATCGAGGTTGGTCTCCCGGTCTTTGCGAACGACGACGCCTGCCGTGTAGTAGGCGATCTCGTCGATGCGGCCGTCGCGATCGAAGTCCGATTCGCGGCGCCGGATCGCGCCGCCGGCGTCGAAGTACAAGTACGAGTCGGGCTTGTCGTCGTGGTTCAGGTCGACCATCCGGCAGACTTCGCGGCCGCCGGACATGACACGCACGATGTCCGGCTTTCCGTCGCCGTTGGTATCGAGCTTCTCCGCAGAGCCCGACGTCACGTCGCACGACTCGTGCTCGATCGCCTGGGGGAGCGTGTCGGCGGAGGGGACTTTCGCGTCCCCCTCCTTGGCACCGCCGCAACCCCCGGCCGAAAAACTGAGAAGAGCAATGGTAACAGCGATGGGTATGGGTCTCGCGCAGTTCATCGGTCCTTGGGGTCGTGCTACGCGGGCGCGTACCGCTCACCCGGGTCCGCTTTCGGTCGCGCGAGTCTAGACCCTCCCCACCGAAACGAGCAACTGGCACTAGGTGCTAACCAACTTGAGTCTACCTGCGGCGGCCCAGCCCGAGCGTCACCCGCAACGACGAGTTGACCTTCCTGGTCTCGGCGCCGACGAGGGCCAATCGCCGGAAGACGCTGCATGATCTGAAACCGAACGAAGTCGTCTGTCCGCTGGGCCCGCCGGTCCGCCTCGGTGTTCGAGGCGGCGGCGGGTGTCGTATCTTTGATTCATTAGCCATTTCATAATGTTATCTAATTCCAAGGATAGGGTCATTGACAACACAGGTACCGGCATCTACGGTCACAGATGGTCAAACGGCTTGCCCAGCGAAGGGTGATCTGAAACCGCAAAGCGCCGATGTCCCGAAAGAAGATTTCGACCACCATCTACATCACGCCGGAGCAAAACGATCGGCTAAAGCTCTTGCACGAGCGCACCAAGGTGCCGATCGCCGTCTACATCCGCGAGGGGATCGACATGGTGCTCAAGCATTACGAGCACGTCCTACCCGGCCAGATGTCCCTCGAGGCGGCGGGGCACAAGAAATCGTAAGAGTGCCGGATGGGCCAGCACGAGAGCAGGCACCCGAGCAAGATCCGGAATTTCTCGATCATCGCCCACATCGACCACGGAAAATCGACCCTGGCCGATCGCATCCTGGAGAGGACGGGGGCCCTGACCGAGCGCGAGGCGCGCGCGCAGTTTCTCGACAAGATGGACATCGAGCGCGAGCGCGGCATCACGATCAAGGCGCAGGCCGTTCGCCTCGGGTACGAGGGCAAGGACGGCGCGATCTACCAACTTCATCTGATCGATACGCCCGGGCACGTCGATTTCTCTTACGAGGTGTCGCGTAGCCTCGCGGCCTGCGAAGGGGCTCTGCTCGTCGTCGACGCGAGCCAAGGGGTCGAGGCACAGACGCTAGCGAACGTCTACCTCGCTCTCGAGGGCAACCTCGAGGTCATCCCGGTCTTGAACAAGATCGACCTTCCCTCGGCGGACTCCGAGCGGGTGCGTCATCAGATCGAGGACGTCGTCGGGCTCGACTGCTCGAACGCCATCGAGGCGAGCGCGAAGACGGGCGCCGGCATCGACGACATCCTCGAGGCCATCGTCCAGCGCATTCCCGCCCCCAAGGGTAAGAGCGAGGATCCACTCCGCGCGCTCGTTTTCGACAGCTGGTACGACAGCTACCGGGGCGCCGTCGTCATGGTTCGGGTGTTCGACGGCGCATTGAAGAAAGGGCAGAAAGTCCGTTTCTGGGCGACCAAGGCGGAGTACGAGATCACCGAGATAGGAATGTTCGCCCCCTTCCCGGTGGCGCTCGAAGAGCTCGGCCCGGGCGAGGTCGGCTTCATCTCCGGCAACATCAAGACGGTGACCGAAACGAAGATCGGCGACACCGTGACCCTGGCCGCCCGCCCCTGCCAGCAGCCGCTTCCCGGCTTCAAGGACGTGAAGCCCATGGTGTTCGCGGGCGTCTTCCCGACGGACAGCGCCCAGTTCGAGGACCTGCGCGACGCGCTCGCCAAGCTTCGTTTGAACGATGCCGCCTTCGTGTTCGAGCCCGACAGCTCGGAGGCGCTCGGTTTCGGCTTTCGCTGCGGCTTCTTGGGGCTCCTGCACATGGAGATCATCCAGGAGCGGCTCGAGCGGGAGTACAACCTCGACCTCATTACGACCGCGCCGAGCGTCGTCTACAAGGTGTATCGACTCGACGGCACGGTGATCGACATCGAGAATCCGGCCCGGCTGCCTGCCCCGCAGCATGTCGAGCACATCGAGGAACCGATTTTCAAAGTGACGATCCACGTCCCTTCGACGTACGTGGGAGCCGTACTCGCGCTCTGCGAGGAACGGCGCGGCGTGCAGAAAGGCATTCAATACGCCTCTGCCGATCGCGTGATCATCACCTACGAGCTGCCGCTTGCGGAGGTGCTATTCGACTTTCACGACCGGTTGAAGAGCGCGTCGCGCGGGTATGCGTCGATGGACTACGAGCTCATCGGCTACCGCACCGACAATCTGGTCAAGCTCGACATGCTCGTCAACGGCGAGCCGCTCGATGCTCTTTCGCTCATCGTGCACAAAGACAAGGCGTACCAGCGCGGGCGCGACCTGGCGGCGAAGCTCAAGGAAATCGTGCCGCGGCAACAGTACGAGGTCGCGATTCAGGCGGCGCTCGGATCGAAGATCATCGCCCGAGAGACCGTCCGCGCAATGCGCAAGGACGTCACCGCCAAATGCTACGGCGGCGACATCAGCCGCAAGCGAAAGCTGCTCGAAAAACAGAAGGAGGGAAAAAAGCGGATGAAGCAGGTCGGCAGCGTCGAGATTCCGCAGGAAGCCTTTCTCGCCATCCTGAAGATCGACTGAAGTTACTCGCTGGGCCCGTCGCTCGATTGGCCGACTTCTGCCTCGTCGAGCGACCCCTCGGACGCCCCGTCTCCGGCTGCGCCGTCGCTTTGCCCACGCGTATCGCCGTCGGCGTTTCTCGCATCTTCTTGGCCCCCCTCACTGACCGGTCCTCCATCGGGGGACAGGCAGACGGCCGGATCGGGACCCGGCGTCGTCATGGCCCCGGAGCCGAGCACGGCGCAGATACGGCGCGATTGCGGATTCTGGTCGACCACCTGCCGAGACGGGTCATTGCTCGTCTCGATGCAAGCGTAGCCGGCGCGGCAGTCGTCGTTCGATTCGCACACGGCCATGCAGAACGTCCGCTGAAAACGCCTCGAGAGCGCAGAGCTCGAGCAAGACGGTTCGTTGAAGGCGACGCAGACCGCCTCGTCGGGGCACCGGTTCGGTTCGCAATTGAAGATGGTGCAATAGCCGCCGGGCTGGGTAGGGTCGCAGAGCCTGTCACCCTGCTGGGAGCAGTCGGTGGAGACCGAGCACTTGTCTCCGATCTTGGGCGAGCAACCGGAGGCTCCCGCGAGGCCTCCCAAAAGCGCGCACAGCAAAGTCCATCGCTCGAAGACCGTCTTCATTCGCGCGCACCGTACGCTCGGCAGAGCCCACTCGCAAGCGCAACGCAGCCGAGATCGACCGTCTTGTAGCGCGGTCCTTCGGTCGTGAATCTTAGCTCGCGCCTTGCCCCGACGACCGCGCCCCGCCAGAATGAGGTGCTTCGTTGACAGAGGGGCACCCCGCCTCTACATATCTCTCGGCATTCGAAGGAGAGCGCTCTAGATGGCTACGTACATTACGTCCGATTGCATCAACTGCGGGGCATGCGAGCCGGAATGCCCCAATGATGCCATCAGCGAGGGAGACGACATCTACGTCATCGACCCCGATCTGTGCACCGAGTGCGTCGGTTTTTACGACCACGAGGCTTGTCAGGCCGTATGCCCCGTCGAGTGCTGCCTCCCCGATCCGAACCACCCCGAAACCGAAGCCGTCCTCATCGAGCGCGCGCTCAAGCTCCATCCCGACGATGCCGACCTTCAAAAGCGCGCCGCCGCCAACGACTACCCTTCCCGCTTTCGGAAGTAGCGAAAGACGAGACGTGGGCCGCCGGCCTAGCCCCGAGCTGGTGGGCGCGGCCGTCGCGGCACTCTTGGCCGCCGGGTGCGGAGGTGGGGCGCCGCTATTGCACGGCGCGCACGTGCTCGCGACCGGCGCCACGGCGCAGGGTGCCGGTTTCTCCGGAACGTTCACGACCGGCGACGCGCGGCTCGCAGCCCGGTCGACCCGGGTGGCAGAACAGGCTGCAGCCATCGATGCGCTGGCGCCGAGCGTCGCGCCGTGGGTCAACGCTCGCGTGGGCATCGGCGGTGACAACGAAGCGGGTCTTACCTACACAGGGAGGGCCGTGCGCCTCGATGTTCGCCACGCTTTCGAAGACGACGACGTCGCTCTGTCCGTGGGTGCCGGCGCGAGCGCCGTGCTGCGCGGCCGGGATGAACAGCGCGATCAGGCAGGCAACACGACGCCCGCACCGTGGGGTTTCGGCTTCGACATTCCGGTGCTCGTCGGGTGGCGGAGCAGCGCTGGGGTGGTCACGCTGTGGGCCGGCGCTCGCGGCGGATTCGAGAAGCTCGGTGCCGACGCGTCGTCGGCAATCGACCTCGCGCTGCAAAGGTGGTACGCGGGCCCCGTCGTTGGGCTCGGACTCGGGTTTCGCCACGTTCACGGAGCACTCGAGCTCGACACGTACTTCCAGAGCGTCTCCGGATCGTTCGCGGGCGACGACGTTCGGCTGAGCGGCGTCACCCTCGCACCGGGCGCGGGCCTCATCCTCAGCTTCTGACGCCGGGAGCGCCGCGTTCGAGCCATCGTGCTACGAGCGCTCCGGCTGCGTCACCCGCCTGAGCGTGGTTCTGTCGCCACTCTTCGCGAGCCGACACTCCGACCATGTTGGCGACGCCGAGCACGACGGCAAGAGGCACCCCCCGCGCCGCGCACGCTTCGGCCACGGCGAACGCCTCGAGATGCTCGACGTGGCAACCCCGATGTCCGGCGACCTGCGCGGCCAGAGCATCGTCCGTCGTGATGGCGAGGGTCGTCGCGATCACGACCTCACGGGCTCCCTCTTGCGCGAGAGCGACGGAGAGGGGGGCGCTCGCTTCCGCCGTGGTGCGCATGGGGTCCGGAAACGCGGCTCGATTCTCTGCCACCGCCGTCGAGACGAGGCAAAGTCGCCGACCGACGACCACTTCGCCGATACCGACGCCCCGACCGGCATACGCTCCGCACGTGCCGACCAGGATCACGGCCCGGGGCTCGACCTCATGGAGCGCCGCCGCCGCGCCCGCCGCCGCAGCGGCGAGACCGATCCCAACCGGCCGCGCCTCCACCGCCCCCCCGCCCGACGTCCCGGAGAGGTCGTCGCCCAGTGTCGGCCTTAGCCCGGAAAGCTCGGGTAGATGGGCAGAAAGTATGAGAATGCCCGAATGCATGGCAAAGGCCCAAAAACCCTGGGGACTCCAGCATTACCGCCCTCGGCTTTCTGCGACCAGGTTGATCATCGGAGCGCCCTCCCGGTGCCAGGCGGGGACCAGGTCGTCAGGGGCAGTGTCATGGCGATCTTGCGCCGGGGACGTCTCCCCAAGGCGGTCATACTTGTCAAGATAAGCTGGCTTGCCCTGCCAGCGCGACCAGCCTAGAGTAGCTGAAGATGTCCGGCCGCTTCGATACCCTGCTCAGCGCGGGAACCATGGCGCTTTTTGCCGCCGGTGTCTCGGCGTGCTCGGGCAACGTCGTCAGCACGTCGGATGCGAGCACCACCACCACACAGGCCCTCCTCAGCGTCGAGCGGACGGCCACGATGACCGATGTTCCGACCTCGGCCCGCGCCCACGCCTCGGCTTACTTCTTGAGGCTCCAGTCGGGTGCCGACCGGATGCTCGCCGCGCGGCTCGTCGGAGCCACCGACGTGCTGCCGGCGGCGGGGCAATGCGAGATGACTGCCATGTTGGCCGACCGGGGTATGCCTCTCGCGTCGCTCGGGCCAGTCGATCTCGTCGACGTCGGCGAGGTCGCTCTCGAGGCGTCCCAGATTCGCGCGACCCTCGCGGCGCGCGCGTTTCCGGACGTCGTGGATTTGGTCTCAGGCGTTGTCTATACGACGCGCGACTTCATGGCGGATCCGCTGCCTGGTCAGGGCGCGTACACGTTTCGAGTCTCCGGCTCCTCCGCGCTGCCTGCCATGGCGCTCTCCGGGCAGGCGCCCGGGCCACTCGAGCATCTCTATGTCGGCGGCTATGCCCTGCGCGGCGAGCCCATCGTGCTGCCGCGCGAGGATCTCGCGATCACTTGGCAGCCGCCAACGGGCGCCGACCTGGTCTACGTCGAGCTTGCCTCCAGCGAAGATGGCCCGCTCGAGCGCGTGCGCTGCACGTTCCCCAACGAGGGGCGTGCCGTCATCGAGGGCGCCGCGCTTCCGAAGGCGGTCGCCCAGACCATCGCCATTCACGTGATCCACCGCGAGGATGTCGCGGCGCCCGGGCTCGACCGCGGTGAGATTCGATTCGACCTTTCGACAAGCGGGCCCCTCCGGTTCGACGGCGCCCGCCCTTAACCCACGAGAAGAAGTGTGCGTAGGCAGTTGGTGCTTCGAGTCCAGTTGACCTTATGGACCTGCATGGCCCTCGGCGTCGTTGTGTGCCTCGCCGTCGTAAAGCACGCATCGGCCTATCCGCGGTTCGTCCAGCGGTCGGCGGCGCGCATTCCGACTTACCGCGAGATGGTGCGCAGCTGGCATTCGCCGCCAGACGAAAATCCGGCACTGACGCCCGAAGGGCGCCCGGTTCTCGCACTCGAGATGATCAACACCGGCGAGCGAGTCGAGCTGTCCCCCCTGCGCGACGACGGCGGGTTCACCCCCGAAGACTTGGAGCGCGCCTCGCACGCGTTGCGCGATCCGCGGTCCGACGCGGAATGCCCGACCGATGAGCGTTTGCTCGACCTCGCCTACCAGCTCGAGGTGCACTTTCAGGCCAAGGTGCTCCGCATCATCTCTGCTTTCCGCTCGCCGCGCGGAAAGCACTCCCGTCACGGCGCCGGCCGGGCTTTTGATCTCGTCGTCCCCGGCACGAGCGACGACGAAGTCGCCCGGTTCGCTCGCTCGTTGGGTTTCGTCGGCGTCGGCCTTTACACGCGCAGCGGCTTCGTGCATTTGGACAGCCGAACGCGTAGCTACTTTTGGGTCGATTCGAGCTCTCCCGGCCAACGCAGTCGAATGACGCAGGTCTACGCGAAGGCCGCCGCCCTGGCCGACGCTCAAGCACTCGAGCGCGGCGAAAACCCTCCGGGCCAAGGCTCCGACGTCAACGACGGCGAACACGCCGCCAATCCCGCCACCGCCACCGCCCCGACGACCCTCGCGACCGCGGTCCGTCGCAGAAGCTCCGATTGAATCGGGATTGCGCTCGGGGCAAGGGCGGTATCAGCGGACAGGTTCGTCGTCGATGGGGTAGACGATCTCACGGCGCGCGCCGTCTCGCTCGTAGGTGACGCGCAGCTCGGTGGCGACGGCAAGGGACTGGAATGCCGTGAGCGCCTGCTCCGGGCGTTCGATGGGGCGACCGTTGACGGCCGTCACGACATCGCTGGGAGCGAGGTCGACCCCCATCCAGATCGGATCGCCCTGACGTAGCTTCACGATTCGCCAGCCGCGAAACTTGCCACCGACAAGAAGAGGCTCGAGCTCGAGGCGCGTGAGAAAATCTCCGAGGCCGCGCGACAGCGTCGCGACGACGTCGCGACGCCATAGCCGGCCAGGGCGCGCCGGAGGTGCGACGTCGGCCGATGTCGCCGGCCGGGGTGGCCGCGCTGGCTCGGTTCGCGGCGCGCCGCCTCCACAGGCAGCTACGGCCACCGACGAAGCAAGGAGAAGGGCTCGCACCGTCATGTGCCAAGGAGTTTCTCGACCGCCGCGACAGAAGCGCTCACGACGTCGTCGATCGACGCATTCGCGTCGACGTGCACGAGAGGATCGCCGGGCACGAGCTGCTCCGCGGCCGCGTATGCTTCTGCGAGGCGCGCCTGGAGCTCTCCGTCCTCGTAGAGCTCGCGTGCCCCACCTCGGTTGTCGCGGCGAGCGGCGGCGGTCTCCGGACGGACGTCGAGCACCAGCGTCAAATCGGGCCTTCGCGCGTGACGGTTGAGATCTCGAATCCAGCTCGCGATGCGCTTGGCTTCTTCCGGATCGTTGGCCGGCGCGGTGGCGCTCTGGTAGGCGAGACTCGACAGATCGTACCTGTCGCTGATGACGATGATGCCGTCTCGAAGCCGTGGCAACACTTCGGCGTCGAGATGGTCCATCCTGTCGGCGGCGAACAGGAGCGCCATCGTGGCCCAGCCGGGAGAAGCCGCGCCCCACTCGCTGGGAACGACGATCCGATGCGCGAGGATTTGCCGAATCATCGCACCGATGGGCCCGGCGCTCGGCTCGCAGGTCCTGTGGACGGGCCTTCTCAGGGCCGCGACGTGCGCGGCGAGCCGTTCCGCGACGGTCGTGCTGCCGGATCCGTCGATCCCTTCGACGACGATGAAAATGCCTTCGATCATGGTGGGTTCCCTATCGGCGACGGGTCCTCGCCGAGCACGACGTTGTCGATGAGTCGCGTTTTTCCAATCCAAACGGCGATTGCGAGGAGTGCCGCCGCTTCGAGCTCGGCGCGGTCGTCGATCGTGGCGAGACGCTTCGGGTCCGCTACGGTCACGTAGTCGATGCGCGTCATCCGGGGTGCGAGATCGGCGGCGACGGCCTCGCGTAGCACGCCGACCCGACGCTCGCCTCGGGCAAACGCCGTCCAGGCTTTCGCCAACGCGACCGGTATCGCGCCGGCGCGCTCTCGCTCTTCCGGCGTCAAGTAAGCGTTGCGCGAGCTCAGCGCGAGACCGTCCGACTCGCGCACGGTCGGGACACCGACGACTTCGACGGCGAACAGCAGGTCTTTCGCCAGCCGCTCGATGATGCGAAGCTGCTGGTAGTCTTTTCGACCGAAAATGGCGACGCACGGCGCCGTGAGCGCGAACAATTTGGCCACGACGGTCGCCACCCCTTCGAAGTGACCGGGTCGAAAGGGACCGCAGAGCACCTCGGCAAGATCAGCCACGTGAACGCGCGTGGCATCGTCCGGGGAATACATCTCGACCGGCTCGGGAGCAAAGACGAGATCCACACCGACATCCGCGCACTTCTTAAGATCGCCTTCGAGATCGCGGGGGTAGCGACCGAGATCCTCGTTCGGCCCGAACTGAGTCGGATTGACGAAAATCGATAGAGCCGTGTACGAGGCCCGCCGCTTCGCTTCGCGCGCGAGCTCCAAGTGCCCGGCGTGCAGCGCCCCCATGGTGGGTACGAGGCCGACGTGGTGACCGCGGGACCTTGCCCCATCGAGCGCCTGGCGGAGCGCGCCGGAGGTGCGGGCGATGTCGACAAGACGGGATGGTGCCTGCACCGGGCTATCTTGTCAGACCCCCATGAAAAGGTGTTATCCTTTCATTTTGTCTAGATCCGCGCACGTCACGCGCGACCGGAGTTACCTGATGCGCCCGCTTTCAATTCTCGGTCTTGCCACGGCAACACTCATCGCCATAAGTTGCGGGGCTCGAACCCCTTTCGACGACGTCGAGCTGGGGAGGAGCACCGGCAGCGGGGGAGGCGGCGACGTGACAGGCGGGCCCGGCACCGGCCCATCGGCCACGACGTCCGGCACAGGCGACACCACGACGACGACGGGCGGCGACACTTCGGGTAGCTCGGGGGTGGGGGGCAGCGGCGCCGTGACCTCGACGGGCAGTGGACCCGGGACCAGCGGGTCGACCACCACCGGCAGCGCGGGCGGCGGACCGGGGACCAGTGGGTCGACCACCACCGGCAGCGGGCCTGGGACGAGCGGGTCGACCACCACCGGCGCGGCCGGGACCAGTGGCCAAGGGGGAGCCGGCGGGCGAAGCGGTACGGGGGGAGCGGGCGGGGGCGGCGGCGGCCCGGCAGGCGGCAACCCTTTGCTCGGGATCCTGCCCGGCATCCGGTCGACGCCCGCCTGCAACCGATGCGTCGATACGCGCTGCAACGGCACTTCCGCTTGCTCGTCCGACCCGGCGTGTCTCAGCGGAGTCGCGTGCTACTTCGCCGCCTGCGCGTCGTTGCCCAATGAGGGCGAGCGATTCGCGTGCGCCCTGAAGTGCTTCAACGGCAACGTCCAGCTGTTCGGCATCGCCATCCAGGCGGTGTCGTGCGTGTACGGGAGCTGCGGTCCCATGTGCGGAGGACGCTAGCCAAATCGCTGCGAGGGGGAGTCTCGCTCACAGCAATGCTATGACGCGGTCGTGCGGGACAGCTCTCCGGTGATTCTGGCGCGCCACCTGTCGCACCGCTTCGGCTCGGTGGAGGTCCTTCACGACATCAACTTCGAAGTGGCGCGCTCCGAGATCTTCGGGTTCATCGGTCCGAACGGAGCCGGCAAGACCACGACCATCCGAGCGATGGCCACGCTTCTCGACCCCTGGTCGGGGCACATCGAGATCGACGGCATCGACGTGGGGCTCGAGCCCGAGCGCGTGCGGCCCGTCATCGGCTACATGGCGGACCAAGCCGGCATCTACCCGAAGCTCAGCGTCGAGGAGTACCTGGCGTTCTTCGCGGCGATGCACCGTCTCGACCCCGCGCAGGCGGTCGACCGAGCGCTCGATCTGACCAGCCTCGGAGCCGCGCGCGCCGAGCTGTCGGGGACGCTCTCGAAAGGCATGCGCCAGCGTCTGCAGCTCGCGAAAACCCTCCTTCACGACCCCGAGGTGCTCATCCTCGACGAGCCGGCGAGCGATCTCGATCCGCGCGCCCGCATCGAGATGCGCGAGCTCTTTCTCCGACTTCGAGACGCGAAAAAAACGATATTCCTCTCGTCGCACATCCTGACCGAGCTTTCGGACGTGTGCACGGCGATCGGCGTGATCGAAAAAGGGCGGCTCATCGCTTACGGACCGATCGCGCAGATCATCCAGGAACTCCACCGAGGGGAAATCTCGGGCGTCGTCCATCCGGCCCAGACCGGCCCCCAGGCGAAACGATTCAAGATCCGAACGCTCGGCCCCGCGGACGTGACGCCCCCTCTGCTCGCGGGGATGACCGGGGTCTTCACTGTGGGCGCTTCGGGCGATCTTCTCGTCGTCGGCGTGATGGGCGGCGACGACCTTCTCGCCGGGGTGGTCAAGCGGCTGGTGGGCGCGGGGATCGGCGTCGTCGGAGTGGAACCGGAACGGGATCAGCTCGAGACGGTTTTCCTCGAGCTTACCAGCAAGGATCAGCCGTGAGCTTCGGGCCGGGGTTGCGACGTCTGCTTTACAGTCAGCCGGTCATGGCGCGCGATCTTCGCCAGGCGTTGCGGACAGGCCGCACGATCTTTCTTCTCATCCTGCTCGCCGTCCTGCTCGGCCTCTTGATCTTGGGTATTGGCAGCGCGTTCGGGATGACGAGGGCGCCGATCAACTTCGGCGCGGTCCTCTTTCAGATTTTCTTTTCGCTTGCCTACTTCATCGTTGCCATCGTGGGCCCGGCCGTGGCGGCCGTGGGTCTGTCGTCCGAAAGAGATGGTCGCACGTGGGATGCTCTCGTGCTGACCGGAGTCGACGTGCGGGCCATCGCGAAAGGAAAGTTCTATACGGCGACCTGCACCGTTCTTGCATTCCTGCTCATGATCACCCCGACTTCGCTCGTCAGCTTGCTTCTCGGAGGCGTCACCCTCACCGAGGTCGTGCTTGCTTTCGGGCTGCTGGCGATCATCGCGATCGTCGCCGTCGCCTACGGGATCTCCGTCGGCGCGGCGGCGCACGGAACCGGCGCGGCGATGCTCGTGGCCATGGCCTCGGCTCTGGTCGGAGCGCCGGTGCTGTACGTCGCCGTCGGCTTCGGAATGTCCTTTCTGGCACACGGGACCTGGCCCGAGGTGCCGAGCCTTTCGCCGGTCTGGCTTCCGCTCGCCTATACGCGCGGCCGTTTCGACGGGTGGTACATCCTGCTTCTCATCGCGCTTCCGACGGCTATGGTCGGGCTTGCGCTCTGGTTTTTCTACGAGCTCACCGTGGCGCGGCTCTCGACCGACGCCGACGATCGCGCTTCGGGGCTGAAGCGCTGGTTCTTGGTTTCACTTCCGATCATGACCGCCATCGCTGCGATCCCCGGCGCCATGACCCACGGATCTAGCCGCCTTCACGCTTGGATTGGCGGCCTCGGGGGGCTCTTCGTCTTCGCCGTCTTTTGCGCTTACGTCTTTGCCGGCGACGCCCTCGCCGCCTCGAGGCGGGTCGAGTTTCAGTGGCAAAAGCAGGGCGCCGGGTGGAAGACGCGTGTGCTCGGACCGGGTCTGGTGCAGACGGCCATGCTGGTCCTCGTGACAAGCCTGCTTTCGCTCGGGGTCTATGCGCTCGCCGGCGCGGCCGTTCTGTCGAGAGAGGCTGAGCGCGGAGCGATGCCCGCGGCATCGATTGCTCTCTTGAGCTGCGGCGAATATTGGAGCTCCTTTCTGGTTTTCGTGATCGGGTTCGTGGTGTGGGCGCGCGTCCGCGCCGACTCGGCGAGCGGCGCCCGGATTCTGTCGACGATGGTCGCGGCCGTTGCGCTCGCCGCTCCGTGGATGGCGTTCCTGACCTTCGGCCTGACCTCGGCCAGGCGCGTTTCGGAGACGCTGCTCATCGCCGCGCCGTCGCCGCTCTACGCGCTCGTCATCGTAGGCGCGATCGAGGGGGGCGAGCCGCATCTCGCGCTCACCTCGGGGCTCGTCTGTTCGCTCGGATGGATTTCGATGGGGCTCGTGCTGTTCGGGCTTGGCGCGCGGCGAGCGACGCGTATCGTCGCCGAGCAGCGCACCCTGCGCGCCAACCTCGAGGCGCGTCTCGCCCACGAGGCGCCCGATGCTCTCATGCCACCGTCGGACACGGCGGCCCCGACGGAGGCTTGATCATGGGGGGCGCGAGACCGCTGGCCATCGCGGCGCTCGGGCTCGGCGCGCTCGCCGCGTGCGGAGCGAACGCGCCACCTTGCGTCACCCCCGATGTCTGCGGAGCGAATCGGACGTGCGCCGCCGGGCGCTGCGTCGGCATCGGTGCTGAAGCCGCGCCCGCCGACGCACGTCGCATTCTGGTACCACCGAGCGAGATCGCTGTCGTGTCTTCGCGGGGTCGCGACGGCGAGCTGCCGGTCGAGATCCCGCTCGGCGGGGCTTCGGCCGGATCGATCGTGGTGCTACTTCGGTTTCCGACGCCGTGGGGCAATCGCGTCCGCGTTGCGAGCGCCTTTCTCACGCTCGAACCGCTTCCCGGTGCCCTGCCGGAAACCGAGCTGGTGCCGGTCGCGGTCGCGCGGGTACTCGAGCCATGGTCTGCCTCCGACGTCAGCTGGGGTCGGCTTCCGCGACTTTCCGCGCCGGAGACGCGGGCGCTCGCCACGGCGCAGCCGGCCCGGACCCTGCGCATCGACGTGACCTCGATCGTTCAGCGGTGGGCGCGCGGGCGAGTGAGCGATCAGGGCATCGCTCTCATGGCCTCTCCAGAGGCGCCGATTGGAGCGACGTACGCATCGGGTGTCTCGGGGGCGCGAGGCCCGAGGCTCGACGTCTATCTCCGGTAGTTCTCTGTGCTAGACATCGTCGAGAGACCCTTGTCGACACTGCTCTCTATCCGCGATTTGGTGACGTCGTTTCCGACCGATGTGGGCGTCGTGCGAGCCGTCGATGGGGTGTCGTTCGACGTCTCCAAAGGCAGCACCGTCGCGGTCGTCGGCGAATCGGGGTCGGGCAAAACCGTCACCGCGTTGTCGATCATGCGGCTCGTTCCGCCGCCGGGGAAAATCGAAGCCGGCGAGGTTCTGCTCAACGGACAAAACCTGCTCATGATTCCCGAACGCGCGATGCGTTCGATCCGCGGCCGCACGATTTCGATGATCTTTCAAGAGCCGATGACGTCGCTCAACCCCGTCTACACCGTGGGCAGCCAGATCGCCGAGGTGATCAAGCTTCACCAGAAAGCTCCCCGAGGGCAGGCGCGCGACAAGACGATCGAGATGCTGAAGCTCGTCGGCATCGCTTCGCCCGAAACGCGCATCGATTCCTACCCGCACCAGCTATCGGGCGGCATGCGACAGCGAGTCATGATTGCCATGGCCCTCGCGTGCGAACCGGAGCTGCTCATCGCCGACGAGCCGACGACCGCGCTCGACGTCACCATCCAGGCTCAAATCCTCGATCTACTCCGCAGACTTCAAGAAAAGCTCGCCATGAGCGTCATGTTGATCACGCATGATCTGGGCGTGGTCGCCGAGTTCGCACAGGACATGGTCGTGATGTACGCCGGCCGCATCGTCGAGCAGGGACCCGTGCGCGAGCTCTTCCGCGCTCCTCGACACCCCTACACGGAAGGTCTCCTGAAAACTCTGCCCCGCCTCGGCCAGAGTCGCGCCCGCGGCAGCGCCGACCGGCCCGCGCGTCTGCCCACGATCGAAGGAACGCTGCCCGATCCGCTGCATCCACCGACGGGATGCCGGTTCGAGCCTCGATGCTCGTACGCCGAGGAGGCCTGTCGAAAGGAGGAGCCGGCGCTCTTGCCGACGACCCTGGAGCCCCGGCGGGGGAACGACGCCGACCGAGCTTCGCGGTGCTTTTTCATCGAGCGGGTGGGGACGGCGACGTGAGGCCCCCCGCCGCGCGAAAGCTCCCGCTGCCCAAGGGGGACTCGGTTCAGGGTCTCCGGGTAAGGCCGCTCGTGCGGGTCGAGAATCTGGCGAAGTTCTTTCCGGTGCGGCAGGGTCTCTTCGGCAAGCTCAGGTTTTTGCGCGCGGTGGACGGGGTCACCTTGCATTTGCTGCGCGGCGAGACCCTCGGCCTCGTCGGAGAGTCTGGCTGCGGAAAGAGCACTCTCGGTCGAGCGATTCTGCGTCTCATCGAGCCCACCTACGGGCGCGTCGTCTACGACGGTCAAGACATCTTGCCCATGAAGCCGCACGAGCTCAGGGCGCTACGGCGTCGAATGCAGATCATCTTTCAGGACCCGTACGCGTCGCTCAACCCGAAAGTGACGGTGCGGGGCATCGTCGGCGAGGCACTTCGAATCCACAAGCTCGTGCAGAGCCCCTCGGAGGAAGAAAAGGAAGTCGCCCTGCTTCTCGAAAAGGTCGGTCTCGGGCACGACGCCATGGGTCGCTATCCCCATGAGTTTTCCGGCGGGCAGCGACAGCGAATCGGCATTGCTCGAGCGCTCGCGGTTCGACCCGAGTTCATCGTGTGCGACGAGCCGATCAGCGCCCTCGACGTGTCGATCCAGGCGCAGATCTTGAACCTCGTGCAAGATCTTCAAGACGATCTCGGCTTGGCCCTTCTGTTCATCTCGCACGATCTCAGGGTGGTCGAGTACATCAGTCACCGGGTTGCGGTGATGTACCTCGGCAAGATCGTCGAGACGGCGAAGACGGGCGAATTGTTCGACAAGCGCTACCACCCCTACACGCGGGCGCTGCTGGCCGCGATTCCGGTGCCCGATCCAGGACGGCGCCGACTGCGCGTGGTGCTCGAGGGGGAAGTCCCGAGCCCGCTCGATCCACCGCCGGGCTGCGCCTTCCACCCCCGATGCCCGCGCGCCCAAAAAGGTAAGTGCGACAAGGAAACCCCCGAGCTCGCCGAGCTTTTGCCCGGCTCGAACCACCGTGTCGCCTGCTTTTTTCCCGAAACTTGATTACGTCGGGAAGACCGTCACGTACTCGGGTGACGGGGGAGCGTCCGCTCGTTGGCGTGGATGAATCAGCCGTTGCACTCGACGTGGACCCGCTCGACGCCGCCAGGGACAGGCTGGGTGAAGACGCCGGGTGGAAGCGGCGGGTTCACTTTGACGTCTTCGTAACGGAA
>Ga0075425_100001915_pt1 | contig 20512 bp, 11 predicted proteins | sample SoiMethybrSBSTD4_FD_75300 | JGI IMG/M metagenome (GOLD analysis project Ga0075425, IMG submission 75300) | Bulk soil microbial communities from a Populus tree surrounding site in Tennessee, USA - Soil MetaG P. TD hybrid SBSTD4 | ecosystem: Environmental > Terrestrial > Soil > Tree plantation... | reverse complement strand
TGCGATCCGTCGGGCGACCAGTCGGCGTAGGCGACGCCGTCGGCGATCTCGCGCGGCACGCCGCCGGCGAGCGGAACGCGCGCGAGCGTGCCGAGGTTCGTGATGCGATCGCGATGGAGAAGGATGGCCAGCTCGGCGGACTTCGAAACGCCCATCACTTCCGCGTCCTGAATGCCGAGCATGCGCGCTTCGGGAGACTCGCGGTTGCCGGCGAAGATCTCCAGCGGATGTCCGTCCCACGCCGCGCTATAGACGATCTGTTCGCCGTCCGCCGACATCCGTGCGCCGCGCACTTCTCCGCGGCGGAACGTCATGCGATGAAAGACGGGCTCGCGCGCGTCCGCCTTCATGTGCGTCGTGATGTACCAGGCGCCGAACGCGGCGCCGGCGACGGAGACGATGTAGAGCAGCGCGAGAAGCAGCGGCGACACGCGGCGCTTCGGCATCGGACGCGACACCGTCGGCATGCGCGGACGCATCGCCGTCGATGCGGCAGTCGGCGAGTGCGCGCTGCGCATCGCAGTGGTCGGCGCGTTGTGCGCGGCTTGTTGCACCGTCGGATGCGCTTCGGTCGGCGCGCGATGCGGTGTCGGAGCTCCGGAGAGCGTTCCCGCTGACGAGAAGTTCGACAGCGTCTCGAGGTTGAACGCGAGATCGCGCGCCGTCTGGAATCGGAGGTCGCGATCTTTCTCGAGGCAGCGCCGCACGAGACGATCGAGCGGCTGCGGCACGTTCGGCGAGATGTCGAGGAGATCGGGAGGATCTTCTTTGAGGATCGCGCTCAGCGTCTCGATCGACGAGTTGCGCTTGAACGCGCGCGATCCCGCGAGCATCTCGTAGAGGATCGCGCCGAACGCGAAGATGTCGGAGCGTTGATCGACGGTCTCGCCGCGCACCTGTTCGGGCGACATGTAGCCGACCGTGCCGAGGACCATGCCGGGCTCCGTCGCGGCCATCTGAAACGCGCCGCCGTCCGCGCCCGCGCGCGTGAGCTTGGCAATGCCGAAGTCGAGGATCTTGATGCGGCCGTCGCGCGTGCCGAAGATGTTCTCCGGCTTCAGATCGCGGTGGACGATCCCTTTCTCGTGCGCGGCCGCGAGACCGTTCGCGATCTGCGATGCGATCTCCACCGCTTTGCGCGGCGTGATCGCTCCGCGCGACAAGCGGTCGCGCAACGTTTCTCCTTCGAGCAGCTCGGTGACGAGATACGGCGTCCCGTCGTGATTGCCGACGTCGTAGACCGTGAGGAGGTTGGGATGATTGAGCATCCCGGTCGTGCGCGCTTCCTGCTCGAAGCGCTGCAGTTTCTCGTGATCGCTCAGCGTGACTGCGGTGAGGACTTTGATGGCGACGTCGCGACCGAGCCGCGTGTCCTGCGCGCGATACACCGCTCCCATTCCGCCTTCGCCGAGGATGCCGGAGATGCGATAGGGACCGAGTTGTTCGGGAAGCACTGCCGAAATTGTACGGTAGGAGAGTTTCCCGCCGCGGCACTCGGCGCGAACTTCATCATCGGCACACTCCTCGGCGGCGCCGTGACTGGTCTACGACTACGCGCTCAGCGCGTATCGCGACGACAGCAACGTGCAACGCACGTGGATGCGGACGCGCGAAGCGACGACGGAGCTCGGCGACTGCGCGTCGCGGTGGTACTTCGAGGTCTTCAACGGCAAGGTGCAGTACACGGAGAAGACGCCGACGCCGTGCGCGCCCGAGTCGAAGGCGCTCGATGACGACTGGCGCAGGTTGTCCGCGGCACTGCGCGCCGCGCGTCAGACCGCGTGGAGCGATTGGGGAGAATCCGCCGCAGCGGCTGAAGTGACGCTTACTTCGCGAAGCGCTCTCCGAAGAAGTCGCCGTGCTTCCACGCCGGCTTCTCCGGCGCATTCGCGACGGCGATGGTGAGCAGCAGATTCGCGTCGGCCCAGCGCGCGCCGGAGGCGTAGTCGAGCTTCTGATCCGGATTGTCTTTCACAGTGTGATAGACCTCGCGCAGCCAGCTCTTCGTCACTTTCTCGCCGTCGACGGACGGATCGCTGCTGTGCACGCCCGCTTTGTAGGTGATCGCGGGGATGCCTTGCTTCACGAACGAATACTGATCGCTGCGGATGAAGCGCACTTCCTCCGGCTGCGGATCGGGCGAGAGGTCGAAGCCGGCTTCTTTCGCCGCTGCGATGGCCGGATCGCCGAGCGTCGTGTGCTCCGCGCCGAGGGCGATGACGTCCTTGTTTGCGAAGAGCATGGTGAACATGTCCATGTTGATGTCGGCGACGAGCGGCGTGACGGTCGGGTGCTTCGCGAAGTACTCCGATCCGAGCTCCCCTTTCTCTTCGCCGGTGACGGCGAGAAAAGCGACGGAGCGTTTCGGATGCTGCGACGCCATCGCGCGCGCGATCTCGATCAGCGCGGCGCTGCCGGAGGCGTTGTCGAGCGCGCCGTTGAAGACGCGGTCGTCACCGGTCTTGGCGAGCCCGAGGTGATCGAGATGCGCGCTGACGACGACGTTCTCGTCGAGTGCGCCTTTGAGTCGCGCCACGACGTTCTCGCTCGTCGCGCTGCCGAGCTTGGAGACGGTGCGGATCGCCGCGTGCGCGTGCAGCGGCATCGAGTGGACGATGCCTTTCTCGGCATCGTCGAGGATGGATGCGAGCTCTTTCGCGCCGAAGATCTTCTCGGCGGTCTCGCGGCTGATGGAGACCGTGGCGCGAATCGACGGCGCGCCGGCATCGTCGTTCAAGCGCATCGACTTCATCGATGCCTGCGCGGCCGACTTCGCGAACGAGCGGCGCTTCTCGTCGGTGATGGTGTTGAGGGTGATGATGCCGATCGCGCCGTGCTTCGCGGCGATGTCGCGTTTCACTTCGCGGCTCGAAAAGTACGCCCGCTCGTCGTTCGGAAGTTGCGGACGCGCACCGCTGAGGATCAGCACGATCTTGTTCTTCGCGTCGATGTTTTTGTAGTCGTCTTCCGCGCCGAATCCGGCGAAAACGATCGGCGCGTCCGCGCTTGCGGGCGTCGTGTAGACCGGCGAGAAGATCACGTCTTTGCGAACGATCAGCTTCCGGCCGTCGATCGTCATCGACGACTGCTTCTCATCCACTTGCGCCGTCTCGAGGTCGATCTTCTGAAAGAACGTTCCGTGATCGCCGGCCGGCTCGAGTCCGGCGGCGGCGAACTGCGACGCCATGTACTGCGCGGCGATGTCGAATCCGCGCGAGCCGGTCTCGCGTCCCTCGAGGGCGTCGGACGCGAGAAAGTCGATGTGAGCCTTGATCGCATTCGCGGAGATCGTCGCGGCGAGAATGAGCGCAAGCATGGCGCGATAGTTTAGGCGGTCGAGGGTAGGGATTTGTTGCGTTGCTGCATCTCCTGATCATGCGAAAAGTAATTGCACTCGGGCTTGTGCTGTTCCTCACCGCCGCCTTGCCGATGTATGCGTTCCTCGAAGACATCTGTATCCCGCGCCCCAAGTCGCAGAAAGGACCGCTGAGCTGGTGCATCCAGCCGACGTGTCCCGGTCCCGCTCATCCGAATCGCGCCTGTCCTGCGCAGACGCTGGAGTTCGGAACGATTCAGCCCGGCCGCAGCATGATCCACGCGGATTCGACCTACTTCATCGCCCAAGCCCTCGGGTATCGCGCCGACGTCGCGTACTGGATCGCGGCGTACAACGAGACGTCCGACTACACGCAGTACAAGCCGATCGATCAATGCGGCGTACAGGCGTCGTCGACGAACAGCGGCGCGTCCTACATCGGCGCGCAGTTCAACGGATTCCAGCGCACGAATCTCAACACCGACGGCCCACTCGATCACTATGTCGTCTTCTACTCGCCGAACGGACAAGGGACCGACGTGCACGGCGCCGGCGGCGTGCAGGCCTTGTATCCGCTGCACTATCCGACGCCCGGTTATCCGGTGCGCATCGACGACACGTACCAGAAGACGCTCGCAAACATGCGCGCGTGGGGAATGCTGGCGTCGACCGATCCGGGATTGCTCTGCACCGTCGGACTGACGACGAGCGATTCGACGTGCCTCAAGGGTTGGACGATCACCGGCGCCGTGCCGCTGATCATGCGCAGCCAGCGCGGAATCCCGATGAGCGTGGCGACGGGACCGAAGGTGCTCGATCTCCAGCAGACCAACAACAACCCGCCGGTGATCACTTACTACGATCAGCTCGGCGCGTGGCTCGCCGACACGAATCGGACGACCGGCACGCTCTGGCTCGATCCGGCGCATCCGCCGGTGCCGGTGCAGGTCGCGCGCATCGGTTTGTATCTGCATTCGCTGCAGGACACGTCGTCGCACGCGACGTATTGCGGCGACGAAGCGCCGTCGCCTCCGGGTGGCAGCAGCCCCGGCACGTACATGTATTCATCGACGAACAATCAGATCCAGCTCGCGTTCGGACAGTCGTGCGCATCGAGTCCGCATCTCGCCGGCCACGTGCAGGAAACGGGGACGGGCAACAACCCGCTGCCGCTGCGCGATTACGTTGCGCTCAACAACACCGTCGATGAGTTGATCGCCTTCGGAAACGAAGTGGCGAGCAAGCAGTCGGGATGGATCGTCAATCCGCAGCTTCTTCCTCCCGACGTCACCGGCGGCAAGAACGCCCTCGGCCAAACGGCCGCCGACATCAAGGCGACTCTCGTCGGCACGATCGTCTCGGGGACGGCGTACTCGCGTGCCGAAGTGTACAAGTCGGGCGTGGTGACGCTGCCTCTGCAGCAGACGGATGCGAATCAGCGCCTCAACGCAATGAACAAAGCGCTCATGAATTACTCGAACACGCTGGCATCGCAGACGCCGAGCGGCGCGAAGTTTACGGCGCTGGCATTGATGCCGGGGAATTCGACGAACGCGAGCGACACGAGCGTGTGCTGGAAATGAAGCTGTTCAATTCCCGCAGTTTCGTAATGGGAGGAAATCCAGTTCCGAGACGCCCTGGGGCCTCTGAGAGCGGTTGATGATCCGCTCGAGGCATTTGAGATATTCGTTGACGGCGCGCGTTCGATCGCGCGTCGTGTTTACATTGATGATCTCTTGTTCGAGGTTCGCCGCATTCTGCTTCAGCGTGACCAACTCGGTATCTTCACCAGGTTTCTTCACGAACGTCTGAATGTCCTCTTGTGATTTTTCCGGATGATCCTTCGTGTAGCCGAGCATCGTCAGGATCTCCTCCTGGGCACTGTTCGGATCGTGCGCGAGGTAGATCAGCACGGGACTGTGATCGCTCGAGTCGTCCGTCTTCATCAGTTGAAAGCCTTCATGGTCAACGTCGAGGAGCATGGGACGGCCGGAGTCCGGATGGATCGAGAACGCGCGGCGAACCGTGAAGTCTGTCGTGCAAATCCCGAAGTCGGCGACCTGCATGACGACGCTGTCGAACCGATCGTATTCGGCCTTCCACGTGCCGCCGTTCGTGCCGGAAAGTGCAGCGACGATCGCCAGGCGCTCCGGAAGCTGGTTTTCGAGGGTCACTCCGATCTCATTTCTGACGAGTTGCTGATACATCCCCGTCTTGCCGGTCACGATCGCCTCGGCTGCCAGATAGTAGTCACCGACGATGATCCACGGCGTCTTGCTTTCCGCAATCTTCTGGAACGGAACCTTCAGTTGCATCTGATAGATCTCGACGCGTTCGAACTGATTGCCGGACGGAGAGGTGTGCACGAGGCCGAGCCGGAATTTCGACTCGCAACAGTTCTCGAAGGAACATTTTCGGCTCACGTCATAGACGACGATCGGCCGGAACTCCGCTTCTACATCCGGACCACGGAACTCGACCTTCTGTTTCGACTGGACTTCTTCAAGCTTGCCGTCGGCCCAGAGCACATGAACCGCCTCGACCTTCAGGGGACTGTCTTTTCGTGCGACCAACGGGTAGTACTCTCTATAGCGTTCGCGCGTTCCGGCCTTGTCATACAACTCCTCCGCGTCTTTGAAGTTCTCCTTCAAGTGCTGTTCGTCGGCGTCTTTCCGGACCGCTTCGCACCATTTTTCATAAGACTCCCGAAGCTGTTTCGATTTCTTGAGGAGCGGATAGATTTCGTCTCGCATGGCGTTGACCGGTTGCGAAGTGCTCGGTTTAGTGGGTTCCTTTGAAGGAACGGACTTCGCGAATTCCTTACGAGACAAATTACTCTTGCTCACGAGAAGCGGTCCCCATGACAGGACGCAGAGGTCGTTGCCGAGGTTGTCGAGAACTTCGACGGCCGTGGAATTCACTTCCTGTAGAGCGAGCACGTCGATATTCGCGGTCTGATTCCGGCAAAGCTGCTGAATCATCTTTGTCTTGCCTTCCTTCTTGAAGGGGCGCGTCGTCTTGGCGATGTGGTTCATGTTCCACGTCACGATTCGTGTCGAAAAGCGGCAGCCCTTCGTTTGACAGGAAGTGATTGGGATCTGAAGCGAGTTGTTGTTGTTGACGGTCGTGAGCGTGAGCACCGTTTTCTCCGATTGGATCCGGCGCACTTTCTCGACGACGCAGCGGTGTTGCTCGAGATCATCCTCACAGAGCTCCGCCTTACATGCACAGCGATAGCGCATCGGCTTTTTCTTGCATGCGGCACACGGGCGTTGACACGGATTATGTTTTTGCAGGCATGCATGACAAAACAAGCGAAGACAGGAAAAGCAGAAGATCCGCCTCGCGCTCTCGTCATAAGACGGCTTTGCGCAGTATGTGGAGTCGCAGGCGCAAGGATGCGAATCGATGCAGGCATTGCAAAATACGCGGCTGCAAAGCTTGCAAATTCGACGCTTGAGTTTTCGGCTATGGCAGTTTCCGCACGGACATTTGTGGTCCGTGGCGTCAATACAGCTCCCGCAAAACGCGGTCGCGCAGATACGGCAATGCGGAAGGTCTTCGAGTGTCTCGTCTCCGCACCAGCAGGAGCAGTCGTGCTCGGACCAGCATTCGGCGCAGTACAGTTCGTCTTCCTCATCCGAACAACAGCGGTTCGCCGCTTGGCCACTCTTGCAGAGACACGGGCATTTATGCCGCGCCACGCAATTCGGACAGTAGAGACAGAGGCAGGTCTCACAAAGAATGCCGGTCTCGCCACTGCCGCAGTCGCAGAAGCAGGTGTGAAGGATGCACTGCGAACAATAAAGCTTCCGGCAGTTCACGCACGGCTCATTGGCCTTGTCATTCTCGCATTTCGCACATTTGCATTTCGTACTGTGCTGCTTCACGCATTCGGTGCATACCATCTTCTTGCACAACCCACAGTAGTACTCGAGTGGCTGGTTGTGGGTCGTACATTTGCACGCATGGTTCTGCAGACAGCGGAGGCAGAAGGTCAGATTGCAAGCGTTGCAGACGCCGCACGAGGGCATCTTCTTGCATTGGCATCGTGGGAGGCGTCGTTCTGCGGGCTCGAGGATGATGTTGGACATGAGTAGCGGATTTATTCGTGCGCTGCAGCCTCCGCCCAGTCTTCGGCAGTGGCCGTGGCGAAGAGCGTTTCCAGTCTCTCGGACGGTGGGATCGCGGAATTCTCGAGCAGTGCACGGAAGCGCGGATGATCGTCGAAGCGCGGACTGACGCCGAACGCGAGTTGGACGAACGCTCTGAGGTCCGCGGCGCCGCGCAGACCGTATTGCCAGGCGCGGACGGTTGCGTTCTCTGCGAGATCCGCCAGGAACGGCTCACCGCGATCGGCAATCTCGGCGAACGGCGCTGCCCACTCCCGCGCCCGCTCCCGTGCCGTGGCTCGAGCGGCCGCGAGGGCGAGCGCTTCAACCTGCTCCGGGCGGATGATGAGCATTCTTTCGCGGTGATATTAGCGGGAAGTGCGGTTTTCGGCATGCTCCACATCGCGTGCTAACCTTCGCGCCGTTTTGCGGCCCGCGCTCCTCAAACTCTGGCTCCTCATCGTCGCCGTCGCGCTCTTCATCAACCTCGGCGCGTACCCGCTGTACGACGCCGACGAAGGGCGCAACGGCGAAGTCGGACGCGAGATGGCGGCGACGAACGACTACGTCATGCCCCGCATCGACGGCATGCCGTATCTCGACAAGCCGATCGTCTACTTCGCCGCCGAGTCGATGTGCATGGAGGTGCTCGGGCCGACGGAGCTGGCGGCGCGAATGCCGGCGCTGCTCTTCACGTACTTCACCGCGGCACTGCTCTTCTGGTTCGCGCGACGCGTGTGGGGAGAAGACGAAGCGCTCGTGGCGGCGATCGCGTATCTGGCGATGCCGCTCACGCTCGCGTTCTCGAGAACGGTGATCTTCGACAGCGCGCTGTCGTTCTTCATGGTGTTGTCGACGATCGCATTCTATTTTGCAGTGGAGGATAGGCGCCCTCGCCTGTCCGGCGGAGAGTTGGACAGGCGAGGGCGCCTATCCTCCACTGGATGGTCCGCGCTGGCGTGGGCGTCGATCGCACTCGGCGTGTTGACCAAAGGTCCTGTCGCGATCGCGGTGCCGTTGCTGATCGCGATTCCGTACGCGATCAAGCGAGAAGCATCGCGCGTGCTCTGGCCTCGCGCGCTCTGGTCATGGGCCGCACTCGTGCTCTTCATCGCGATCATCCGAAAAGCATCTCGCTCGCTCCGCTCATGGATCGGACTCGTGCTCTTCGTCGCGATCATCGCGCCGTGGGTTTGGGCGGTGACGCGAGTCGTTCCCGATTTTCTTCACTACGTGCTCGTCACTGAGACTGTGCAGCGGCTGGCGACGAAAGCGCTCAAGCGCACCGGTCCGCCGTGGTACTTCATCCCATTCGTCATCGGCGGCGCGTTGCCATGGTGCATTCCTGCAGCGATGTCGTTACGCCGCGCGCGGCGCGAAGACGCGACGTTCTTCGCCGCGCTGTGGGTGCTGATGCCGTTTCTCTTCTTCTCGATCTCGCAGTCGAAGCGGCCGCAGTACATCCTACCGGTGATGCCGGCGATCGCGCTGCTCGCGGCGCGCTATTGGACGACGGACGAGCGCGGCGCGCGAATCGCGTCGCGCGTCGCGGCGATCATCTTTCTGCTGCTCGGCGCGCTGTTGCTTGCCGCGCCGCACGTCCACATCAAGATGGATCCCGACACCGCGGCGGGCGCGAAGGCGGCGGCGATTCCGATGGCGATCGGCACGCTCCTCGGCGCGTTCGCATTCATCAAGCGGCGCGACCTCGCGCTGATCGCGATGTCGATTCCGATCATCACCATTCCGCTCACCGCGAAACCGCTGCTCGATGCGATCGGCGCGCGGCGCTCGGCGAAATCGTTCGTCGCGCAACTGCCGGCGTCGTCAAAGTACGTCGCCATCGAGGACTACACCGGGTCGATACAGTTCTATCTCGGCAAGCCGATCGACGTCGTCACACCCGACGCCGAAGAGTTCACGAGCAACTACATCATTCGACATTACGATCAATTCGCGAACGACGCCCGATGGCCGGTCAAGCGGACGCTGACGTTGGAACACGGAGTCGTCTACATTGTTCGCAACAACGACGCGGCGCATCGCGCGATGCTGGAGAAGAACGGCTTCTCTCTCATCGCGACCGGCGCGCACCACGTCGCCTATCGCTGATGTGCGGCATCTACGGAATGGTTGCGGAGCGCGAGGAAGCGCTCGTTTTTCCTGAAGTCGTCGACTTCATGGGCGAAGCGCTGCGCCATCGCGGGCCCGACGGCCGCGCGGTGCTCGCTCGTCCGCGTGCCGCGATCGGCACTGAGCGTCTGCGCATCATCGACTTGCACGAGCGCGCCGATCAGCCGTTCTCGTCGCCCGACGGGCAGGTGTGGCTCGAGTGCAACGGCGAGATCTACAACGCGCGCGAGATCCGGAAGCGCTACGCCGACTATCCGTATCGATCGCACTCCGACGTCGAGACGATTCTGCCGCTCTATCTCGATCGCGGTGTCGATGCGGTCGCGGAGCTCGACGGCATGTTCGGCCTGGCCATCTACGACGATCGCAATCGATCGCTCATCCTCGGCCGCGATCGCGCCGGCGAGAAGCCTTTGTTTTATGGGCGATTCGGAGACGAGATCGTCTTCGCGTCGGAGCTGCAATGTCTGTTGGGCCATCCGCGAATCTCGCGCGAGCTCGACGACGTCGCCATCAACGAGTACCTGAAGCTCGGATACATCCCCGAGCCGCGCACGCCGTTCCGCGACGTGAAGCGCGTGCAGGCGGGAACGTTCATCCAGTTCACGACGCACGGCGAGAGCGTCGTCCGCTATTGGGATCCGGCGGCGTTCACCATCGAGCCGATCTCCGCTGCGGAGGCGATTCGAAGGACGCAGGATCTGATCGAGCGCGCAGTCGAGAAGCAGGTGATGTCGGATGTTCCCGTCGGCGTCTTCATCAGCGGCGGCATGGACTCGTCGATCCTGGCGTCGCTGGCGTCGAAGGTGATTGGCGTCGACAAAGTGCACACCTTCTCCGCGAAATTCGCGGAGGAGTCGTATGACGAAAGCGGCGACGCCGCGGAGCTCGCGAAGCTGATGCGCACAAAGCACGTACCGGTGCGCACGGACGAGGAGACGCTGCGCGAGGCACTGGAGAACGTCACGACGCGCATCGCTGAGCCGATCGCCGACGCGGCCGTGCTGCCGACGTTTCTTCTCGCGCGAGCCGCACGCGAGCATGTGAAAGTGATTCTCAGCGGCGAAGGCGCCGACGAGTTGTTCGGCGGCTACCCGACATACCTCGGACACAAGATCGCGCCGCTCTACGACGCCATGCCGTCGTTCGTGCGCGCCATGCTGCGCCGCGCGGTGAGCAGCGTGCCGACGTCGGGAAAGAAAGTCACGGTCGAGTATCTGCTCAAGAAATTCGTGAGCGACGCCGAGCGGCCGTGGGTCGAGCGGCATCTGCGCTGGTTCGGCACGGGATTGCCGGATGACATCTACGCGCACCGGAATCGCGAACTTCCGGAGCTACCGGATGCGGGGCCGCATCGCGATGCACTCGCGGGAGCGATGCTCCTCGACTACCGCAGCTACCTTCGCGACAACCTCCTCGTAAAAGTCGATCGCGCGACGATGCTCTCGTCGGTCGAAGCGCGCGCGCCCTATCTCGATCGCGACGTCACCGCGTTCGCGCTCTCGCTTCCGTCCGATCTGCGCGTGCGGCGACTGACGACGAAGTGGGTGCTGAAGAAAGCGGCGGAGAAGTGGATCCCGCATCACGTCATCTGGCGTCGCAAGCGCGGCCTCTCCGTCCCGACGGCGTCGTGGATCAACGGCGGATTGCGCAGCGACGTCGATCGACTCCTCGCGCCCGAGCGCTTGCGCGCGCAAGGCATCGTGAATGAAGCGACGGTGACGCGATTGCTCGACGAACATCGCAGCGGCCGCGCGAATCACGCGAAGTCGTTGTGGGCGGTGGTGATGCTGCAGTACTGGATCGACCGGTGGACGTGATCCCGTCGCAGCGCGGACACTTCGAATTCGAGTCCGGATACCACGGCGCGCAGTGGATGGATCTCGAGACGCTGTTTCTCGATCCACGTACGATGGAGCCGCACGTGACGCAACTCGCGGAACGCGTGAAGCAACATCATCCCGACGTCGTCTGCGGACCGCTCGTCGAAGGTGCGTTCGTCGCCCTCGGAGTCTCGCGCGCACTCGGGTTGCCGTTCACGTACAGCGAACGCTACACGCGAGACGCGACAGAGTTGTATCCATACGGCTATCGGATTCCGGCGTCACTGCATCCGCATTTGAAAGGACGACGCGTCGCCATCGTGAATGACGTCATCAGCGCCGGCTCGGCTGTGCGCGGAACTGCAGAAGCGTTGCACGACATCGGTGCGCAATCGATTGCCATCGCCGCGCTGCTCGTCCTCGGCGATTGGTCGGCGAACTACGCAGCGGAACACGATGTCGCGCTCGAGGCACTCGACTTGCGGCCGTTCGACATGTGGCGACCGGCGGAATGTCCGTTGTGCGAGCGCGGTGTGCCGCTGGAACGCCGCGGTTAGTTCGTCGACGACGTCCCGTTGCCGTTCATTTCGCTGGCACGCGCGATGATCGTGGCGTTCCGCGAAGCGAGGTGGCGGATCGTCGGATCATTCGACATCGATAGCCGGTTCGTCAGCTCGGCGTCGTAGCCGGTCGCGCAGAGACGCACGATGGCGCCGAGGTCTGCGACTTCGAAGGGCTTGCGAAGAACGCCGGCGACGACGTTCGGATCGACCTGCTTGAACTTCTGATCGGCGTACGCGGTGATCACGAGAACCACAGGCTTGTGAAGCTGAGGATGCTTCGTGAGGTAGTCGATGACGCCGAAGCCGTCGACGCGCGGCATCATCAGGTCGAGAAGAATGACTGCGTACTCGTGCTCCTGCAGTTTCTCGATCGCTTCAGCGCCGTCGGCGACGGAGTCAACGCTGAGCTGCTCGCGCCTCATGATCGTGGTGACGAGTTGTCGGATTGCCTGGTCGTCATCTGCGACGAGGATTCTTGCTTGATGTTGCTCCATGTGTGTTCTTTACCTGGACGGTTTTATTTGAGAAAAGCGTGCCACGGATCAACTTCCCTCTATCCTCTTAGTCAGAGCGGGTTTAAGGCCGGCGAGCCGAGCATACGTGGCGAGCTGCCCGCGGTGATACATCTCGTGGGCGATGCCGTGGTGGAACCAGGCCAGGCGCGTTCCCTTCCGGCCGTCGAAGCGCAGGATTTGCTGGAGCATGTGGATCTCGCCGGCGCGGCGGAACTCCTTCTGCCCGTCGCGGAAGGTGCGACGCAATGCGGCGACGAGCTCGCGCTTCGTCCGCATCTTCTGCACGTCCCCCGCGTAGTGCGAGAGCATCTTCGGCCATGCGTAGCGCTGGAGGTTCGTGTCCTCTCGCGTCAACTCACCGGTCATCATCATGGACACTTCCATGATGTGGACGATCAGCTCGGCGACGCTGCGAACGTCGGGCGACGGTCTCAAGTCGTATTGATTCGCGGCGAAGTTCTCCGCCTCTTCGACCAGGCCGTTGCGCGCGTCTTCCCACGATTCGAGCGCTTCTTCGAGCAATGTGTTCATGGCGCCGTATCCTATCGCTCGTGAAAGAGGTGCCGATCGACTTCTTCATCTTCGCCGGCATCGCCGTGCTCGCGATCTTCTTGATCGCAGTCGGCGTGCGCGGATCGTCGAAGATCGCCGAGCGTTTGCTGCAGGTGGCGCGCTCGTTTGGTTGGGAGAATCCGCGACGCTTCTGGTGGAGCGGAAACGTGCGCGGACGCTGGCGCGGATTCGTCGTCGAGCTGAGCCACATGAATCGCTACAAGGGAATCCCGGAGCGATTGCTGCTTCGGATTCGCGGCGACGCGCCGCCGTCTCGCGTCGTCATCAAGCGCCGCATCAAGGGATTTCTGGCGAAGCCGATCACGATGTTCGGCCCGCCGCTCGTCGAGCCGATGAGCTTTGCCGAGCGCGAGCAGTATTGGATTCGCGCCGACCAGATGATGCAGGCCGAGGCGGTGCTGGGGAAGAAGGACGTGGTGGCGGCGCTGGATACGAATCTGGTCGCGCAGTTCGACGTCGTGACCATCGACAAGAAGGGCGTGCGCATTTTGCGTGCGCTCGACGAGGCCGCGGTGAAGGCGAAGTATCACCGTCCGAGCATTCAGTGGCGGCGCGATCCGGAGTTCATCGAGCAGATCGCGCGCGAGGTGTGGCCGCTGGGCTCGGCGATCGCCGAGGCGATGGGGATGAGGCCGTCTTCGTATACGCGGTCTTGACGCAGAATTCGCTTTCCGCCGTCCGTGGATTATTGTAAATTCCTAGTCGTTCTAAATAGCCCGAGAGAATCCATTCCATTTTGACCATCGTGAGGCCCGGGAGCGCGCGCGGGTGTTGGCGCTGCCTCGACATGGTTCAGGAGAGTCATGCGTCCGAAAGCCGCACGTCGTTTTGCCTTTGCCGTTGCATTTCTTCTCGTTGCAATTGGAGCGTCCGCACAAACGACGTACACGTGGTCCGGAAGCGGATCATGGGCGACGTCGACGAACTGGTCACCCACCCGAACGACGCCCGCGGCGAACGACATTCTCGTGTTCAACACCGGCACGACGCTGACGGTGACCGCTGTTCCCACGCAGACCATCGGGAAACTGCAAGTCACGAACAGCACCGCGCTGACGCTCCAGCCGGCGGCCACGGCAACGACGCTCACGATCAGCGGCGGCTCCGGCGCGCTATCGGTTGCAGCGGGCTCGCAGCTCAACATCAGCGGCACGAATACGCTGACGCTCAATCTGCCCACCGGGAGCAACGGGACCGTCAGCGGCGCGATGACGTTCACGAACGCCGCGCACAAACTCACCGCCGCGGACGCGAGCGGCATCACGTTCCAGAGCGGGGCAGCCTTCACCGCGGGCACCGGCTTCTCGTCCAATGCGTTCGGCACGACGAATCTCAATTCCGTCGTGTTCGCGAGTGGATCGCGATACAACTTCATCGCCGGCGCGAATCCCTTCGGCGCCGCCGCACCAAGCTCGGTCCTCGTCTTTCAAACAGGAAGTACCTACAGCCAACAAAGCAGCACCGCGCCATCGCTCAGCGGACGTACGTACGCGAACTTCGAGTTGACGACGGGATCCATCGCGCCAAGTGGCGGTAGCGCCGTTTCGATCGATAACCTCAGCATCCTCGGCGGCACGTTCACCTGGGCGATGACCGGCACGCCGGGACACTCGATCAAAGGAAACATCTCGGTCTCCGCAGGCGGGACACTGATTTTCAATCCGGCCACTGCCGGCACCGTGAATCTCAACGGCTCCGCGGCGCAGACGATCACGAACTCCGGCACGCTCACGATCAACAGCGCGAATCAAACGATCAACGTCAACAACGCGAACGGCGTCACGCTCGCGAACAACGTCACGGTGTCCGCGGGCACGCTGACGCTCACGAGCGGAACGATCAACACTGGCGCGAATACGCTGGCGATCGGATCGAGCGCATCGGTGACGCGCACGAGTGGATACGTTGTCGGCAATCTGAAGAAGACGTACGCCGCAATCGGAAGCAAGACGATCGAAGTCGGAACGGCGAACGGATACTCGCCGATCATCGCGAACGTCACCGCGGGAACGTTCCCCGCGGACATCACGGTCGTGGCGACGCAGAGCGCGCAGCCGAACGTCACCGCGGGCACGTCGATTCAGCGCTACTGGACGCTGACGACGAACAACATCAGCACCGCCGATCTCACGTTCCAATACCTCGCCGGCGACGTGCAGGGAACCGAGGCGTCGTATCAGGCGGTTCGCGTGACCGGCGGAACGCCGACATACATCCCCGCGACGATCGACACCGTCAATCACACCGCGGCGGTCACCGGCATCACGAGTTTCCCGACCGATTGGACCGTCGGCGCATCGCCGGACACCACGCCGCCGTCCGTTACGTCGGTCACCGTTCCGGCGAACGGAAGCTACGGCACCGGCACGAACCTCGACTTCAACGTCAACTTCAGCGAGACGGTGCTCGTCACCGGCACGCCGCGCATTCCGATCACGCTGAACACCGGCGGAACGGTTTACGCGAACTACGTCTCGGGCAGCAATTCGAGCTCGCTTCTCTTCCGCTACACCGTCGCGAGCGGAAACGATGATCCGGACGGCATCGTCGTCGGCACCGACTACGACACGAACGGCGGCTCGATCAAAGACCTCGCCGGAAACAACGGCATCACGACGCTCAACAACGTCGGCAGCACGACGGGAGTGCTCGTCGAGACGACGCCGCCCAACGTTGTCTCCGTCACGCTCGCCGGAGCGAGTCCGACGAATGCGTCGAGCGTCGACTTCACCGTCACGTTTAGCGAGCCGGTCACCGGCGTCAACGCGGCCGATTTCGCGCTGACGACGAGCGGTGTCACCGGCACGTCGATCACGAACGTTGCCGGCAGCGGCGCGACGCGCACGGTCACTGTGAACACCGGCAGCGGCGACGGCACGATCCGTCTCGATGTTCTCAACGACGGCTCGATCAAAGACCTCGCCGGCAACGTGCTGAGCAGCGGATTCACCGGCGGCGACACGTACTCCATCGACAAGACGGCGCCTTCGGTCACGTCGATCAACCGCGCGACCGCATCACCGACGAATGCATCGAGCGTCGACTTCACAGTGACGTTCAGCGAGAGCGTCACCGGCGTTGCCAGCAACGACTTCTCCATTCTCATGAGCGGCGTCTCGGGCGCGACGATCGCCAATGTCGCCGGCAGCGGATCGATCTACACGGTCACGGTCAACACCGGCAGCGGCGACGGCACACTCCGTGTCGACTTCCTCGGTAGCGCCTCGGACAGCGCCGGCAACGCCACGAGCGGAGCCTTCACGTCGGGCCAGAGCTACGCGATCGACAAGACCGCGCCGTCGGTCGTCTCGATCACGCGCAACGGCTCGGCGACGACGAGCGCGCAGAGCGTCGGATTCACCGTGACGTTCAGCGAGAGCGTGACCGGCGTCGACGCGGCCGACTTCGTGCTGACGACGACCGGTCTCACCGCACCGTCGATCACCAACGTCACCGGCAGCGGCACGACGTACATCGTCACCGCCGACACCGGCACCGGCAATGGAACGCTCCGTCTCGACCTCGACGGGGCCGCATCGATCTCCGATGCTGCAGGCAACGGCCCGGCCGCATTCACGAGCGGCGAGGTCTACACGATCGACAAGTCGTCGCCGTCCGTCGTCTCGATCACGCGCAACGGCCCCAATCCGACGCACAACGCGAGCGTTCACTTCAACGTGACGTTCTCGACGAATGTCACCGGCGTCGACACGAGCGACTTCACGCTCACGACGACCGGCGTCAGCGGCGCGACCGTGAGTAATGTCTCCGGCAGCGGCAGCACCTACGACATCACCGTGAGCGGCATCAGCGGCGACGGAACGGTGCGCCTCGATCTCGTCGACGACGACTCGATCCTCGCCGTCTCCAACTCCAACCCGTTGGGCGGCAGCGGCGCAGGCAACGGCAACTTCAACACCGGCGAGACCTATTCGATCGATCAAACACCGCCGGTCGTGCAGTCGATCGTGCGCGCCGACGCCAATCCGACGACCGCCGGCACTGTGCACTTCACTGTGACGTATAGCGAAGTGGTCACGGGCGTGTCCGCGCAGGATTGGTCGCTCACGACGAGCGGTGTGACCGGTGCCTCAGTCACCGCCACGAACGGCAGCGGCACGACCTATGACGTCACCGTCAACACCGGCAGCGGCGATGGCACGATTCGCCTCGACGTCGTCACCGGCGGAACCGTCATCGATACGGCGGGCAACCTCCTGCCGGCAGGCTTCAACACCGGCGAGGTGTACACGATCGACCGCACCTCGCCGTCGGTGCAGTCGATCGCGCGCGCAAACACGAATCCAACGAGCGCGGCATCCGTCGATTTCACCGTCACGTTCAGCGAAGCGGTCACCGGCGTCGACAGCAGCGACTTCACCCTCGCAGCGAGCGGCGTGAGCGGCGCGTCGATCAGCGGCGTATCGGGCAGCGGCTCGTCGTACACGGTCAGCGTCAGCACGGGAACGGGCAGCGGAACGATCGGACTGAATCTCGTTGACGACGACACGATCGCAGACGGTGCCGCCAACAAACTCGGCGGAACCGGAAACGGCAACGGCGATTTCACCGGCGAGGTTTACACGGTTCAGAAACTTCCGTTCGCGCCGACGAGCCTCACCGCCGGCGGCGGCAACAACACCGTTCATCTCACGTGGAACGCCGCGAACGGCGCATCGACGTACAACATCAAACGCGGCACGACGAGCAACGGCGAGACGACGTTCATCACGGGCGTCGGCGGCACGACGTACGACGACAGCACGGCGGTGAATGGAACGCAGTACTTCTACAAAGTCAGCGGCAGCAACACCGTTGGGGAAGGTCCCGACTCGAACGAAGCATCGGCGACGCCGCAAGCTCCGCTCCCCGGTCCTTCGCCGGTGAATGTTGCAGTCGGCAGCGCGAGAGTCGTTCTCTCGTGGACCGCGGTTGGCGGCGCGTCGTCGTACAACGTGAAGCGCGGCACATCGACCGGCAACTACACGACGACGACGAACGTTCCTGTTCCGACATTCACCGACACCACGGTGACGAACGGCACGACGTACTACTACATCGTCACGTCCGTCTCCTCGGCCGAAGGCACCGCCTCACCCGAAGTCACCGCCACACCAAACACGCCGAACAACCTCGGCGTCGTCTTCAGCGAGGTGTACGGCGGCGGCGGCAACAGCGGCGCGACCTACAAGAACGACTTCATGGAGTTGTTCAACCGCGGCACGCAGACCGTCGATCTCACCGGCTGGTCGGTGCAGTACTCGTCGGCGACCGGCACATTCACGAACGTGACGAATCTCAGCGGCACGATCGCGCCTGGACACTACTTCCTCGTGCAGGAGTCGGCGGGAGCCGGCGGCACGACGAACCTTCCGACGCCCGACGTCATCGGCGCGATCGCCATGGGCGCGACCGCCGGCAAAGTCGCAGTGACCGGACAAACCGCGCAGCTCACATCGACGTGCACCGGCAGCGTGATCGCCGATCTCGTCGGCTACGGCGCCACCGCGAACTGCTCGGAGACGTCGCCGACCGCGGCACCTGCGAATGCGACGGCGGTTCTGCGCGCGAACGCCGGCTGCACCGACACGAACAACAACAGCGCCGACTTCACCGTCGGTCCTCCGAATCCGCGCAACAGCGCGACGGCAGTGAACGTCTGCGGCGCATCGAATACGCCGCCGGTGATCAACGCGCCGTCGAATCCGATCACGACCGTGAATCAGGATGCGGCGCCGTTCACCGTGCAGCTCACCGGCACTGACGACAACAACGTCTTCAACTGGTCGGCGACGCCCGGCACCGGCGTGTCGTCCGTCATCGTGAGCAATGGACAGGGAACCGGCACTGTCACCTACACCGTCAGTCTGATCGCTGCATACAACGGCATCGCCACGTTCACCGCGACGCTGTCGGACAACGTCAACACCGCCGTCAATCAGACGGTCAACATTCAAGTCAACTCGGCGAGCGGCAACAACGCGCCGGTCATCGCCGCGCCTGCGAATCCGATCACGAGCGTCGCGCAGGATGCAGCGCCGTTCACGGTGCAGCTCAACGGCACCGACGACGGCGGCATCTACAACTGGTCCGCGACGCCGGGCAACGGCATCTCGTCGGTCAACGTCACCGGCGGCCAGGGGACGTCGACCGTCACGTACACCGTTTCGCTCAACGCGGCCTTCAACGGAACGGCGAGCTTCACCGCATCGCTCTCCGACAACGTGAATCCGGCGGCGACGCAGATCGTCAACATCAACGTCACCGCGGCGGGCGGCGCGCCGAATCACCTCGTCATCAGCCAGTTCTACGGCGGCGGCGGAAACAGCGGCGCGACGTTTCAGAACGATTACGTCGAGATCTTCAACCCGACTGCGTCGCCGGTGAACATCAGCGGCTGGACGCTGCAGTACGCCGCGGCGACGTCGACCAGCTCGCCCGCGAACATCGCACCGCTCGGTGGCATCGTCGGACCGGGGCAGTACTACCTCGTACAGCTTGCATCGGGCGGAGTCGCTGGGCCGCCGCCGCTGCCATACCCGCCGGATGCCACCGGCGGCATCAACATGAGTGCGACGAGCGGCAAGATCGCGCTCGTTTCTAACGGTAATCCGCTGTCCGGTACATGTGGATCAGCGCTCGCCGATCCCGATCTCGTCGACTACGTCGGCTACGGCTCCGCGAATTGCAGCGAAGGAAGCCAGAACGCGCCGACCGGCAGCAACACGCTCGCGCTCTTCCGCAAGAACGGCGGCAGCACCGATACGAACAACAATCAGAACGACTTCGTCACCGGCACCCCCGCGCCGAGGCAACCGCAGCCCGTTCAGGAGGTCGGTCCCGCGGTCGTCAGCACCGATCCGTCGACCAACTCGACCATCGCTCCAAGAGACGCGAACATCGTCGTCAACTTCACCGAGCCGGTCGACGCCATCGGCAACTGGTACGACATCAACTGCGTGACGACGGGCAATCACAACAGCGCCACCACCGCCGATCGCGGAGACTTCTGGGTGATCATCCCGAACGTGAACTTCGTCGCCGGCGAGCAGTGCACGGTGACGATCTTCGCGGCGCAGGTCCACGACCGCGACACCGACGACAGCGTGCCGGGCACCGACACGCTGCCGGCTGATTACACCTGGAGCTTCACCGTCGCCACCGGCGCCGCGCCGCCGTATCCGGCCAGCGTGCACCTGACGATGGGCAATCCGTCGAACGCCGTCACCGACATCAATGTCCCGAACAACTATCTGATGTCGAAGCCGGAGATGGCCATCTCCTACAACCGCGACTTCGGCCGGCCGAACTGGGTGAGCTGGCATTTGACCGACGAGTGGAACGGCTCGCTGCCGCGCAACGACACGTTCCGCGCCGATCCCGCCGTCCCGCCGACGTGGTACCGCGTCCTCGGCAGCGACTTCAGCTTCTCCGGATTCGATCGCGGCCACATGACGCCGAACGCCGACCGCGACAA
>Ga0075425_100001914_pt1 | contig 20512 bp, 17 predicted proteins | sample SoiMethybrSBSTD4_FD_75300 | JGI IMG/M metagenome (GOLD analysis project Ga0075425, IMG submission 75300) | Bulk soil microbial communities from a Populus tree surrounding site in Tennessee, USA - Soil MetaG P. TD hybrid SBSTD4 | ecosystem: Environmental > Terrestrial > Soil > Tree plantation... | reverse complement strand
AGCTGCGCACGCGCACTGCTCGACGCCGCCTGGAACGACGTTCTCTCGAGATCGATGAGCACCTGTCCCTTCTTCACGCTGTCGCCTTCGTTGAAGTAGAGGTGCTCGATTTTTCCGATCACGTGCGCGGAGATGTTGACCTTGAACTTCGGCTGCACTTCGCCGGGCGCCGTGACCACGGCCTCGATCGCGCGCGCCTTCACCGGCTCGACGTAGACCTTCTCTCCTTTGTCGCCGCTGCCGCGAACGCTGAAGAAGATGATGAGGCCGATGCCGATCGCGGCCCCGAGGCCGATGAGGACACGCTTCACGATTTCATCCGCATCGCCTGGATCGCCGGTCCGATCAACTTCAGCAGAGTGCCGATGATCCAGAGCGTGATGACGATTGCGGCGGAGCGTGCCTTCGAGAGTCGCGACAGCGCCGCGAATCCGATGATCAACAGAATGACGAGCCAGATCGAGAAGACGTCGATCGACGAGAGAAACGCGAACGCCAGCGGCTGCGTCTTCGGATTCACGAGGAACCCAAGATTCGAGCGCACCGGATTCTGCAGGTCGACCATCGAGATGTTCTTGCGATTCAACAGCACGATGAACGCGATCACCCCTTTGAGCAGGGGCGGATACCACGCGTACACCGTCGCGGAGAACGCCTGCTTGAAGTCCCCCTGCCCTCCGAACATGCGGAAGGCGAGGAAGATGATGCCGGAGAGAATCACCAGCATCAGAATCGACACGAGCGGCGACGCGTACGAGATGGCCTTCGTGACGCCGGCCATCATCTTCACCGTACTGTCGAGCCGCTCGGCCGGCATGCTCGCGGTTTGCGGGTTCGATTCCATCGCTTCGCGCATCATGGCCACGAAGTCGAGGCGCGACGCCAGCACCCAACCCGTCACGAGTGAGAGGAGGGCGAGGATCGTGAGCGGAACGCCGAAGTCCGGCTTCCGCGCGATCGACTGGAACGTCTCGTTCGGCGAGAAGAAAACGCCGACGATACGAGCAAACGGGTTGACCTTTTCCTGAGGCTGCGGCTGAGGCTCCGCGACGCTATCGCTCATTTTTTGTCCTCGCGATCGACCTGTGATTGGTAGTTCAGCCAATTGTAACGGTCATATCGCGAGAAAAACTGAGGTTCCTGCAGCGGTTCCGGCTCTTCCACTCGAATATTGAGCACGTCGAGCAAGTCTCCCACCGCGCGGTGGAAGGCCACGATGTTCTTGTTGTACGCGACGAGCGATTGAATCTCTCTCGCGCGTGCGTCGGAGAGCTGTTGCTGCACCTGCAACACTTCGAACAGCGTCGCCAGGCCGTTTTCGTAGCGCTTCCGCTCCGCGTCGAGGTTCTTCTCCGCGGCTTCGCTGGCCGTGCGCGTGACGCTGATCTCTTTCGCCGACGTGTCGATGGCGCGCGCGAAGTTGCGCACGTCGATGGCGATGTTCTGCTTCGTCTGCGACTCGGTCACCTTCGTCCGGTTCAGCTCGAGCTCCGTCCGCTTCGCCTCGGCGCGCGCGCTGATGTTGAACACCGGCACGCCGATGTTGACGCCGATCTTCCATCCGGGAAAGTCGTTGCTGATCACCTGGCGCAGCGCCCGCGAGTAGTTCGTCTGCGGGACGTCGGTGACCGGAAGTCCGGTGGAGAGATCGACCGTGCGTCCGGCGGCGCCGGCGACGTTGTAGCCGACGACTGCGTCGACTTGGGGAAGGACTTGATTGCGCGCGAAGAGGTAACCGATGCGCGCGTTCTCCTCGGTGAGCCGGTTCTCGCGAATCTCCGGACGCAGCTCGTAGGCGCGTGCGATCGACGCTTCCGTGTCGATCGTCATCGGCGTGTAGACGACGGCGTCGGTCGGAACGATCGGGCGATCCCACTCCTGCGGCGGAAGGTTGAGCAGCGCGCGAAGACGATCCTCGGCGTCGCGAACGCTGGCCACGGCGACGATGAGCGCTTCCTCCTGCGTCGCGATCTGCACGCGCGGCTGGAGGATGTCGAGCGGAGCGGACGCACCGACGTCGATGCGGATCTGCGTGATGCGGGCCTGGTCGCGCGCGAGGAAGAGAGCTTCCTTCACCACGTCGACGAACCGTCGCGCGTAGACGAGATCGAAATACGCCTGCTCGACGGCGTTGCTCGTGTCGATCAGATCTGTGCGGAACACTTCGCGGCTGATGCCGAGCGTGTTGCGGGCGATGTTGATGTTGCGCTTCGTGATGTCGACGCCGAAGTTGCGCGCGAGAGGCTGGGTGAGGTCGAAGCTCAAGCCGGTCCCGTAGGCGGGCGTCAGGACTTTGCCGAATCCGCCGCCCTGCGTGGAGCGCTGGTTCGTGAATCCGATCGCGTAGTCGCCGCCGGTCGGGAGAAGCTGCGAGAGGAACACGTCCGCATTCGTTTTGCGGCCGCTGCTCGACTCCAAGCTGGAGATCGTCGCGTTCTTGGTGCTGCTCGTGTTGAGTTGCGCGGAGGCGAGCGGATCGAAGATGCCCCAGGCGCCGTAGAGGCGCTGGCCCGACTCGCTGTAGTCGTAGCGCGACAGCTCGATGCCGAGGTTTTGCTTGATCGCGGTGCGTACGGCGTCGTCGAGCGACAGCTTGAGCGCGCGCGGATCGTTCACGTCTTTGTCGGTATCGGCGGTCACCGGCGCAGTCGCCTGCGGGACCTGCGAGGTGTTGGTCGTCGTGGTCTGCGGCTGCTGCGCGAGACCCGCGGTGGCGGCAATCGCGAGAGACGCGATCGAGATCAGCCGTCGAACTGCGGTCATGTAGTTCCTCCTAGACAAACCCGTACTACGTACAGCGGCGTGGAGAGTTTCGTTGAATTCGTGCGGAGAGCCGAATCGGGGGCGGATTGTACAAGCTAGGCGATCGGTTCGCCCGCGAAGTGGCAGGCGGCCAAGTGTCCGGGCTTGTGCTCGATCAACGGCGGCACTACATCTTTGCAGATTGGAAACTGCGCGATCGGGCAGCGCGTGTGGAAGACGCATCCGCTCGGAGGATCGAGCGGCGTCGGGATGTCGCCTTTGAGCAGGATGCGCGTCTTGCGCGTCGTCGGATCGGGAATCGGCACCGCGGAGAGAAGCGCCTTCGTGTACGGATGCAGCGGATCGTCGTACAGCGAGCGGCGATCGGTGAGCTCCATGATCTTGCCGAGGTACATGACGGCCACGCGCGTGGAGATGTGCTCGACGACGGAGAGATCGTGCGCGATGAAGAGATATGTGAGCCCGAGCTCTTGCTGCAGGTCCTGAAGCAGGTTGACGACTTGGGCCTGCACGGAGACGTCGAGCGCGGAGACCGGCTCGTCGAGCACGAGGAACTTCGGATTCGTCGCCAGCGCTCGCGCGACGCCGATGCGCTGCCGCTGTCCGCCCGAGAATTCGTGCGGATACCGGCGGATGTACTCCGGCTGCAGTCCCACTTTCTGCAGAAGCTGCGCGACGCGATCCTGCCGATTGTCGAGGCCGTGGATGATCAGCGGCTCTTCGATGATCGCGCCGACCGTCATCCGCGGATTGAGCGACCCATAGGGATCCTGAAAAACGATCTGCATATTGCGACGCATGCGCCGCATGTCGTGGGCGCCGAGCGAGAGGAGATCGGTCGACTCGAACGTGATCGTTCCCGACGTCGGCTCGATGAGGCGAAGAATGCAACGGCCGACGGTGGTTTTTCCTGATCCCGACTCGCCGACGAGACCGAGCGTCTCACCTGACGCGACGTCGAAGCTGACGCCGTCGACGGCTTTCACTTGCGCGACGGTGCGCGCGAGCACTCCCCTTTTCACGGGAAAGTACTTTGTGAGGTCGCGGACGGCGAGGAGCGGCGTCGTGCTCATCGCGCTCCCCGCTGTTCGAAATGCAGAATGCAGAATGCAAAATGCAGAAACGCTCCGCGTCTTTCTGCCTTCTGCCTTCTGCCTTCTGCCTTCATCGTCATCCCATCCTCTCCGGATCCGCCAAATCGCCATGCAAGTAGCACCGCGCCGTATGTCCCTCGCCCACCGTCATCAGCGCCGGCTCGTTGCCGTAGCAGATCTCCATCACATCGGGACAGCGCGGATTGAACTTGCAGCCGTGCGGCAGTTTGCTGATCGACGGCACCATTCCCTTGATCGTCGGCAGGCGGTCGCCGGTCGAGACGCTCGGCAGCGACGCCAGGAGCCCGCGCGTGTAGGGATGCGCGGGATTGGCGAAGAGATCGCGCACCGTTGCTTCTTCGACGACACGTCCGGTGTACATCACGACGACGCGCTCGCAGAACTCGGCGACGACGCCGAGATCGTGGGTGATGAGCAGGATGGCCAGACCGAGCTTCTGTTGCAGATCCGCTAGCAACTCCATGATCTGCGCCTGAATGGTCACGTCGAGCGCGGTCGTCGGCTCGTCGGCGATGAGCAGTTCGGGATCGCAGGAGAGCGCCATCGCGATCATCACGCGCTGCCGCATGCCGCCGGAGAGTTGATGCGGATAGTCCTGCAGCCGCTTGATCGGATCGGGAATGGAGACGACGTTGAGCATGTCGCCCGCCATCTTCCAGGCCTCGCGCTTCGACACGTTCTTATGGATGCGGATCGCCTCTGCGACCTGCGCGCCGATGCGGAAGACGGGATTGAGCGACGTCATCGGCTCCTGGAAAACCATGGCGATGTCGTTGCCGCGCACTTTGCGCATCTCGCGCTCGGAAAGCGACGCCAGGTCTTTCCCCTTGAATCGAACCTGTCCGCCGGTGATGCGGCCGGGAGGCGCGACCAGGCGCATGATCGACATCGCCGTAACGCTCTTGCCGCATCCCGACTCGCCGACGAGCGCGACGGCCTCGCCCTTGTTGACGCTGAACGAGACGTTGTCGACGGCGTGAACCGCACCCGACTCGGTGAAGAAGGAAGTCCGCAGTTTCTCGACTTCGAGAATCACGCGCGCGGATCGTAGCAAGAACTCAGCCGTGCGGCGCGGTTACCTCCGGAATCGCGATAGCGTCCCCCGCGCCTCCGGCACCGCGAGAAAGATCGTCGACGCGAAGTAGACGACGCCGAACAGTCCGCAGATCAAGATGCCGTTCGGAATCGGCGGAAGGTGCGGCATCGAGAAACGATTCGCCAGCGCGCCGAGGCCGCCGGCGAGCACGGCGGCCGCCCAGAGCGAGCCGAGATACATCGGCGGCAGACCGACGGTTCCGATTCGCGTCGCCAGCGAACGTCGCAGGAGCAGAAACTCGACCCATCCCGCGAGGCCGGCGGTGGCGGTGAGCGCGATCGCGCCGAGCGCTTTCGTGTCGCCGCCGATCAGCGGAAGCGGCACGCGCGCCCACTCGAGAAGACGAAGGAGCAACGGACGAAGCGGAAGCGCGAAGATCCATCCCAGTGCGGCGGTGAGCGCGACGCGAATCATTGCGAAGCGAAGCGGCGTTCGCGTGTCGCGCAGCGCGTAGAACGCCGATGAGTACAGACGACCGAGCGTGACCGCCAGAAGTCCGAACGTCGATCCGATCAGGATGTACCAGACGAGCAGAGTGTCGCCGGCTTGAAAGCGTCCGCCTTGATAGAGCGCGGCGACGATCACGTTGCCGATCAAGATGAACGCCGCGACCGACGGCACGACGAAGAACGCGATCTGGCGCAGCCCGCGTTCGAGGCGTTTGCGCATCGCCGCCGCGATCTCGTCCTGCGTTCCCAGCATCCCCGACATCTGCGGCAGCTCCGACGCCGCCACCGACATCCCGAAGAGACTGATCGGCAGGAAGTTGATGATCTGCGCATACGAAAGCGCCGACACCGCGGCGGTGCCGAGAAGCGTGGCGAGGAGATTATCGATGTAGCCGCTGAGCTGTACGACGCCGCGCCCGACGATCACCGGCGTGAAGTTGCGGATCACTTCGCGCACCGGCTCGAGCGTCATGTCGATCGCGAAGTGAAGATGCTTCGCGTAACGAAAGACCGCCGGAATCTGAATCGCGAATTGCGCGAACGCACCGACGACCATGCCCCACGCCGCGATGATCACGAGCGAGCGGTCCGTCGTCCGCCCGCCGAAGATCACCAGCGTCGCGATCATCACGATGTTCATGAACACCGGCGCGACGTACGAGAGAAAAAACTTGTGATGCGAATTGAGGATGCCGAGGCACCAGGCCGAGAAGACGAGGAATCCGACGCCCGGCCACATGATGCGGACGACGGTGATCGTCAGCTCGCGAACCGCGCCGTGATATCCGGGAGCGATGATGATGAGCAGCCACGGCGTGAGCAGAACGCCGATCAGCACGAGGATCGCGATCGTCAGAGCCAACAGTGACGCGACGATCCCGGCGACGCGGCCGGCGGTCTCCTCGTCATTCTCCGCGAGCAGCCGCGCGTAGACCGGAATGAACGACGCCGACAGCACGCCTTCGCCGAAGAGGTTCTGCAGCACGTTCGGAATGCGAATGGCGGCGCGGTAGACACCCGCCGCCTCGGAGTTGCCGAGAAAGTGAGCGAAGACTTTCTCACGAACGAAGCCGAAGATGCGGGTGAGAAAGATCCCGGCGGCAACGAGAACGGCGAAGCTGCCGCCGCGGGACTTGGAAGGCCTCTCAGACACGCGGCGTTACCATACCTCCCCTGATGATTGAATCACGTCCGATCCGTATTGCAGGCGCGGGACCATCCGGCCTCGCCGCTGCGATCATGCTCGCCAAAGCCGGACGCGCCGTGGAAGTGCACGAGGCCAAGCGCGACGTCGGCACGCGATTCATCGGCGATCTCCAGATCGTCGAAGGCGCGTCGGAGCGCGAGAGCGTTCCCGACTTTCTCGATCGCATCGGCATCGCGCGCAACTTCTACTTTCGCGGCGTCGACTGGGCGACGTTCTACGATCATCACGGAAGATCGCGCACGATCAAGAGCACAGCGCCGTACGGCTACTTCATCAAGCGCGGGCCGGAGGAGAATACGCTCGATCGCGGACTCCTCGCGCAGGCGCGCGACGCCGGCGCGAACGTGATCTTCAATTCGCGCATCAGCGATGCGGACATCATCGCCACCGGCCCGACGTCGCCCGACGGACTGGCGCGTGAGATGACGTGGAAGACCGACGAGCCGGAACGCATCGACGTCTTCTTCAATCATCACCTCTCCCCCGGCGGCTATTCGTATCTCTTCATCCTCGACGGCATCGCCACATTCGGCTGTGCGATCGTCGCCGACTTCAAGAAGATCGACGACTACTTCGATCACTCGTTCGCCGAAGCGCGGAGGGTGCATCCGTTCGACACGCCGCGTGAGCCGCGCGTCGGCTACTCGTACATGAACTTCCACCTGAAGCGCGCCGCGACGTCGAACGGCTCGCGCTTCGTCGGCGAGGCCGCCGGATTCCAGGACTACCTCTTCGGCCTCGGCATCCGCTACGCGCTGACGAGCGGCGCGCTCGCGGCGCGCAGCATTCTCGAGTCGCGCGACTTCGATGAGCTGTGGCGCGCGGAGCTCGGCGCGAAGCAGGAGACGAGTCTCGTCAATCGATTTCTGTACGAGGCGGGCGGCAACGTCGGTCTGTCGATGTTCGTGCGACAAGCGGCGCATGCGAAAGACTTTCATCGCTATCTCAGCGGATGGCACGCGCACACGTGGTGGAAGTCGCTGCTCGCGCCGTTCGTGCGGCGCGTGTGGCGGCATCGCGGACGCTGCCAGCACAAGCCGGGCGATCACTGGTGCCGCGCGCGCGATACGGAGATGAAGGTGCCGCCCCTCGGACCGGTAGCGCAATGAACGTCGATCAGGCGTATGGGTTCTGTCGCGCGATCGCGCACAAACACGGCGCGAACTTTTCTGTTGGATTTCGCTTTCTGCCGCGGACGAAGCGGCGCGCGGTTTACGCGGCGTATGCGTATTGCCGGTGGGCGGATGACATTGTCGACGACGCGGCTTTCGCCGCGCGGGCGGACGAGGGCGTCCGCCCCTCCGAGGTGTTGGACGACTGGCAGCGTGAGCTCGATGCCTGCTACGCGGGAAAGCCAACGCATCCCATCACCATCGCGCTCGCCGACGCGCTGAAGCACTTCGCCATTCCGAAGAGCGCGTTCGTCGCGCTCATCGACGGCTGCCGGCAGGACATGGTGAAGTCGCGCTACGAAAACTTCGACGAGTTGCTGCACTACTGCGAGCTCGTCGCAGCATCCATCTCCGACATCTCGCTGGCCATCTTCGGCTATCGAAAAGACTCCGCGATCGAGCACGGGCGGCATCTCTCGACGGCGCTGCAGCTCACCAACGTCACGCGCGACGTCGGCGACGATCTCGCGCGCGACCGCATTTACCTTCCGCGCGAAGACCTGCGGCGCTTCAACGTGAGCGAGGAGGAGATCTTCGATCGCGCCGAATCCGATCGCATGAAGGCGCTGCTCGAGTTTCAGATCGAGCGCGCCGAGTCGTACTTCCGCGCAGCCGAGCCACTGCTCGACGAGCTCGACTTCGATGCGCGCTTTCCCGTCCTGCTGATGGGCGGCGTCTACGCAACGGTGCTTCGCAAACTGAAGAAGGATCCGCTGACTGCGATTCGCAAACGGCTCTCACTCTCGACGCTGCAGAAGATGCTCGTGATCGGCACGCGTATGCTGCGACCTCACTTCGTCTGAAACCGCACGTGCTCCGCAAACGTCCAACCTCGATGAGACCCGTCTTGCTCTTCCTGGCGTTGTCTGCCGCGACCGCGGCGGCCGCGCAGGAAGTGTCGGCGCCCGTGATCACGACCGTCGTCGTGCCGGTTGTCGGCAGCGTCACGGGAGTCGATAACGTCCGCTGGCGCACCGAAGTCGAGTTGCGCAACGACACGCGCACCGAAGCGAGCGTCGTCATCTCGCTGCCGACCGCGCCCGAACAGCCGGCGATCGCGCTCCCCGGCATTCCGCCCGGCGGCGTCGTACGATTCGCGGACATCGTCGGCGAAGCGTTCAAGCTCGACGCGGCGATCTCGCCGATGATCGTGGCGACCGACGGCCGGCGCTCCGTCACGATCCGCGCGAACATCTACGGCATTCGTGGAACCGACATGCTGCCGGTGCAGACGATTCCGATCGACGACGCGTCGACGTTCATTCCGATGATGCGCGTCCTGCGAGGTCTCTCCTTCAGCGACGACTTCCGCACCAACATCGGCCTCGCCAACCTCGGCGAGAACGCCGCCTCGTTCACGCTCGCGCTCCAGCGCGTGCTGGGACGCAACGTCGCCGTCACCCACGTCACGCTTCCCGGCTCGACGCTGTGGCACGCGTCGATCCAATCGCTGTTTCCGCTCATCACCGCGGGCGACAACTTCTCCATCGTCATCGAGACCAGTGCGCCGGAGACGCACGTCTACGCGTCAGTGATCGAGAATGCCACGGACGCCGCGCGATTCGTGGCGCCGTTGCCCATCGGCGCGTCGGTCGTGCAGGCCGCAACTGCTCTACAATGACGCGCGTCGTGAACGACGAACCCGAATACCTCATTTGTCTGCAGTGTGAGACGCCGACGTATCAGTTCGAGTATCACAACGACAAACTGATCTCCGTCGTGTGCAACACGTGCGGCTCCGACGATCCGTCGGACTTCGTCACCGAGGCGGAGTTCGAAGAGGAGGCGTGAGCTGAGGCCGGTCATCATCGGCATCGCCGGCGGCACAGGCTCCGGCAAGACGACGGTTGCGCGCGCGATCTACGACCGCGTCGGCAAAGATCGCATCGAGTGGATCTCGCACGATTCGTACTATCGCAACTTCGACGCGCTCGATCCGGAAGAGCGGAAGAAGATCAACTTCGATCATCCCGACTCGCTCGAGACCGAGCTGCTGGTGCGGCATCTCGACGTGCTGACGAAAGGCTCGTCGGTCGAGGTGCCGGTGTACGACTTCACGACGCACTCGCGCAAAGCGGAGACGCAGCGCGTCGAGCCGCGTCGCGTGCTGATCGTCGAAGGGATTCTGATCCTCGCCGAGCCGGAGCTGCGAAAACGGATCGACATCAAATTGTTCGTCGACACGCCGGCCGATATTCGCTTCGTGCGCCGGTTGACGCGCGACATTCACTCGCGCGGAAGATCGCTGGAGTCGGTCGTGGAGCAGTACATGGCGACCGTGCGCCCGATGCACGAAGAGTTCGTCGAGCCGTCGAAGCGGCATGCCGACCTCATCATTCCGGAAGGTGGCGAGAATCAGGTAGCGCTCGACGCGATCATCTCTCGCGTCGAGCATTTAGTCTCGTAGTCCCAGTGGAGGATAGGCGCCCTCGCCTGTCCTTCGGTGGCTTAACTCGGACAGGCGGGGCGCCTATCCTCCACGGGATGAGCAACTTACACGATGACGGAATGCACGAGCCGGCCGCCGGCGTTCATGTCACGAAACGCTTCGGACCGTTGACCGAGCGCCGTAGCGAACCTAAAATGGCAGCGTCCGCAGAGAAGTCCGCCACCGGGCATGCCATGAGAGAAGGGGGGGAAATTCGGGGATGCCTCTCGTTCACGTCAAAGAAGATGAGACTTTTGAAAACGCACTGCGTCGTTTCAAGCGCAAGTGCGAGAAGTCAGGAATCCTCTCCGAGCTGAAGAAACGGCAGCACTACGAGAAGCCGAGCACGAAGCGCAAACGCAAAGCGATCGCGGCTCGGAAGAAGGTGCTTCGTAAACTCGCCGAGGAACGCCGCGCGGGTTACTAAGAGAACCGCCGAGAATTGGAAAGGACTCGCGAGCGATCGCGAGTCCTTTTTTTATGTCGACATCACTCATCACACTCGAATTCGATCGCGTGCTCACGCTGATCGCGATGGAGGCCAAGAGCGCGCCCGGCCGCGAGATCGTGCTGCGCCGCGCGCCGCTTCCAACGCTCGCCGCCTGCGAGAACGCGCAAGCCGATCTCGCCGAGATGGTCCGTTACTTTCTCGGCGAAGGCCTGCTGCCACTCGCCGGGATCACGGACATCGCGCCGCTCTTCTCGCGCGAGACGATTCTCGAGCTCGATGAGTCGTGGCTCATCGTACGCGCCGCGCGCGCCACGCAGGCCATTCGCGAGACGTTCGCGCGCGACGACCGCTTCCCTCGCCTCACGAAGATCGCCGGCGCCATTCCCGACCTCGGCGAGCTGCTCGCGAAGACGAACAAGTACTTCACGCGCGACGGAAAGCTGCGCGAAGAAGCGTCGACGGAGTTGCGCGCCATCCGGCAGAAGGTGCATCAGAAGCGCGCGGCCATTCAGCGAACGTTGACGGACCTGATGAATCGCCACGCCGATGCCATTCAGGAGCCGCTCATCGTGATGCGCGGCGATCGCTACTGCATCCCCGTGCGCGCCGATCATCGCAACGCCGTCACCGGAATCCTGCACGAGCGCTCCGGATCGGGGGCGTCGTTCTTCATCGAGCCGATGCAGGCCGTCGAGCTGAACAACGATCTCGCCGATCTGCTGATTCAGGAGCGCGAAGAGATCGCGCGCATCACACGATTCATCTCGCAGCTTCTCGTCGATCATCAGCGGGACGTCATCGATGCCATCGACGTCGCTGCGGAGCTCGACGCGTTGCAGGCGTGCGCGATCTTTCATCGAACGATCGATGCATCGCGTCCCGCATTCAGTGACGATCGACGGATGCACATCATCGACGGACGGCATCCGCTGCTCGACGAGCGACTGGCCGACGCGCGCGAGCACGCCTTCGCCGAGCGCGCCGAAGAGCGCCGCGTCGTGCCGCTGACGATCGAGTTGAACGACGAGCAGTCGGCGTTCGTGATCAGCGGACCGAATGCAGGCGGAAAAACCGTCGCGCTGAAAACAGCGGGACTGCTCGTGGCGATGGCGATGAGCGGACTCCCCGTTCCTGCTGCCGATGGAACGGTGATTCCTTGCGTCGATGCACTCCACGTGCTGATCGGCGACGAGCAGAACGTGCTCGAGCATCTTTCGACGTTCTCCGCATATCTCGTGCGGCTGAAACGCGTCCTCGAGCGCGTGACGAAGCGCTCGCTCGTGCTGCTCGACGAGTTGGGATCAGGCACCGATCCCGAAGAAGGGGCGGCGCTCGCCGCGGCGGTGATCGAACATCTGCTCGCGAGCGGCGCGCTGCTGATCGTGACGACGCATCTCTCCGCGTTGAAGTCGTTCGCCGTGAATGACGGACGGATCGTGAATGCGTCGATGGAGTTCGATGCGTCGACGGGAGAGCCGACGTATCGACTGATCACCGGATTGCCGGGACGCAGCCGCGCCATCGAGGCGGCGCGCATGATCGGTCTGCCTGCGTCGATCATCGCGCAAGCGCGCGAGCGGCTCGGCGACCGCTACGGCGAGACCGACCATCTGCTCGCGGAGTTGCAGAAGCGGATGTCGGAAGTGTTGCGCCAGCGCGACGAGACGCTGCGCTTGCAACGTTCGCTGGAAGCGGAACGCGCGCGCGTGGCGGAGAAGACGGAGCAGTTGGAGAAAGAGCGCGCGCGAGTCGGCGCTTCGTTTCGCGAAGAGTTGGATCGGTTGCGTGACGATGTCTCGCGACAGGTGAACGCGGAGATTCAGAATCTTCGTGCCTCGAAGTCGATCAACGCACCGGAAGTGTTGAAGACGGTGACAAAGCCGATCGAGCAGGCCATCGAGTTTCTGCCGCACGAAGAGCGCGAGATTCGCGTTCGAGATCGCGCGCAACATCGCAAATTCAAAGTGACCGGTGACGTGGTGTCGATCGACGGCGGCAAAGCCGTGTTGAACGTGAACGGCCGCAAGATGACGGTCGACGTGAAAGATCTCGTGAATGTGGCGCCGCCGTCCTCGGCGGCGGAGCGCCGCCGAGGCGGCGGCGCCACATCGAGCAATGACGTCGCGGAAATCTCCGCGGAGCTCAATCTCATCGGCCATCGCGTCGACGAAGCGCTCGAAGAGTCCGACAAGTTTCTCGATCGCGCATTGCTCGAAGGAAAACAAGCGGTGCGCATCATTCATGGATTCGGCACCGGCAAACTGCGACAAGCGATCCGCGACTATCTGCGCAAACATCCGGCGGTGAAGTCGTGGCGGCCCGGCGCGGAGAACGAAGGCGGCGACGGCGCTACAGTGGCGGTGCTCGACTAAATGGCGCTCGTCGATCTCAACGACCAGATCATCTCGCAGGTGCGGCAGGCCGCCGACATCGTCGAGTTCATCGCCCAGGTCACGCCGCTCAAGCAGGCCGGCAAGTCGTACAAAGGTCTCTGTCCGTTCCATCGCGAGAAGACACCGTCGTTCACGGTCGATCGCAGCAAGGGACTCTTCTACTGCTTCGGCTGCGGACAAGGCGGCGACGTCTTCAAGTTCCTCACGCTCACCGAGCGCTTCACGTTTCCCGAGGCGGTCGAGCATGTCGCAGCGCGCGTCGGCATCACGCTGCCGCGAAAGCGAAAGACTTCACGCGACACCGACAAAGACGATCTCCTCGAAGTCATCGACGACGCGTCGGAGGCGTTTCATCAGGCGCTGATGTGGGGCGACAACGCGGCGCAGATGTATCTCCGCGATCGTCGTGTGTCTAAAGAAATCGTGGACAAATACGGATTCGGATACGCCCCCGAGTCGTGGGACTACATCCTGCGCCGCCTCGGACAGAAGCACGGCGAAGAGAAGCTCGAGAAAGCGGGACTGATCACGCCGCGCAAAGAAAAGGCCGGCTTCTACGATCGCTTCCGCAATCGCCTGATGATTCCGATTCACTCCGAGACCGGCGCCCTCGTCGGATTCGGCGGACGCTCGCTCGACGGCAGCGAGCCGAAGTACCTCAACTCGCCCGAGTCCGACGTCTTCAACAAATCGCGATTGCTTTACAACCTGCATCGGTCGAAGGACGCGATGCGACGCATCGACCGCGCCATTCTCGTCGAGGGGTATTTCGACGCGATCGCGATCGATCACGCCGGAGTGCCGGGCGTCATCGCCTCGATGGGAACATCGCTCACCGCCGGACAAGCATCGCTGCTGCGCCGCTTCACGCGCCGCGTCGTCATCGCGTACGACGGCGACGAAGCGGGACGCAATGCCACGCTTCGCGCGGCGCCGGTGCTGCTCGCCGCAGGACACGACGTCTCCGCGCTCGATCTCATGGGCGAGAAAGATCCCGACTCGCTCATTCAAAAGCACGGCGTCGATCGCTTTCTCGAAGTCCTCGGCAACGCCACCGACATCTTCACGTTCGCTCTGAAGCAATGGGCGAACGGAATCGACCAACTAAGCGGCCGCGAAAAGTCCGAGCGCGTCGATCGCTTCGCCGATCTGCTGAACGCGGTGAATGATCTCGTCGTGCGCAACGATGCGGCGCAGCGAATCGCCGATGCATTGCGGCTCGACTTCGATTCCGTTTGGTCGCGCGTGAAAGGAAAAGCGCACCCGTCAGCAATGGAACGTCAGGTGAGCGCGCCGGCCCCGAGCGGAGAGAAGACGGTGCTGGCTGCTGCAATTCAGGGGAAGCTGCCGGAAGGAACGCTTTCGCGTCTTGAGGACGATTATTTCGCCGATCCTGCGTGCAAAACGCTGTTTTCTATCATAAAAACCGACCTGGCGGCCGGGAATCCTATTGATTTCGACGAGCTCACGACCCATCTTAGGGGCGAGGCCGAGCTCACGCTGCTCTCGGAGCTGACCCTCAGCGAAGAGGTCGATGACGCGGTGATCCAGAGCCTCGACGAGTATCTACGGCCGATGGAACGGCAGTCGATCGAGCGACGCAAACTCGAAATTCAACGCGAACTTGCAGAAGCGGCGAAACGGGGCGATGAGAAACGAATCGACGAGCTCGATGCGGAGAAATCGCGCCTTGGCCGCCGCGTGCAAGAGCTTGACACGGCGAAACGGATGTCGAATGCGCTGAAATAATTATCGTCATCGAACGATTACGCGAGTGGTCTCGAAAGAGGCCACTGAAGTTCGAAAGCGATTGTGCCCCATGGCGACCCGTCAGGCTACCCGCAACTCGTGAGGAGCGAACGAAATGACATCACGCCTGCGCACTTCGAGCCTCGAACCTGAATCCAACTTCGAAGAGGGGGTTCCTGAGTTGAGCGTCGAAGAGAAGTATGCAGAGGTGAAGCAGCTCATCGTCATTGGGAAGGAGAAGGGTTTCCTTCTCTACGACGAGATCTACGAAGTGCTTCCTGAAGAGATCACGTCTCTTCCGGAAGAGCTCGACGAGATTTACATTCGCTTCAACGACCTCGGCATCGACATCGTCGAGGACGCAGAAAAGCCGCTGCAGACGTCGACGAAGGGCATCGTCACGATCGACGGCACCATCGAAGAGAAGGAAGTCGATCAGCGCGAAGAAGTCCAGCAGGACATCATCGCCGCCTCCTCCGGCATCGTCGACAAGACCAACGATCCCGTCCGCATGTACCTGCGCGAGATGGGCACGGTCAAACTCCTCGACCGCCAGGGCGAAGTCGACATCGCCAAGCGCATCGAGAAGGGCGAACGCCGCGTCTACAAGTCTCTTAGTGCGAATCGTATTATTCGCGAAGAGATCCTGAAGATCTTCGAAGCGGCCAAGAAAGACACCCGCGTCATCAAAGAAACGATCGATCTGGCCATGCCCGATGACGACGGCACGATCGCCATCGAGATGGAGAACGGCGAGCCGAAGCTTCCCGCCGCCGCCATCAACAAGATCGCCGAGATCCTGGTGATCTTCGAGCGCGTCGCCAAGCTCGACAAGCGCATCAAAGACGCGCACACGAAGCTCTCCGATCCGAAGAAGCTCACGCAGCGCTCGCTGCAGCAGACGCACAAGAACATCGACAAGCTCGAGGTCGAGCTCTCCGACGAATTGCGCCAGATCGACTTCACGCCGGCCACGCGCAATCGGATGATCAACAAGCTGAAGGACATCGACAACGAGCTGTCGCAGGCCGCGTCGATGATCCGCAAAGACGAGCAGGCCCTGAAGCGCGAGAAGGACAAGACCCGCCGCGACTTCTACCGCCGCCGTCTCACCAAGTACCAGGAAAAGCTCAAAGAGCTCGAGACGTTCTACGGCACGACGCACGACGAGCTGAAGAAGACGATCCGCGAGATTCGCAGCGGCGAAGAGGAAGCCGATCAGGCCAAGCAGGAGCTGATCGTCGCCAATCTCCGCCTCGTCGTCTCCATCGCCAAGAAGTACACCAACCGCGGACTGCAGTTCCTCGACCTGATTCAGGAAGGCAACATCGGCCTGATGAAGGCCGTCGAGAAGTTCGAGTATCGCCGCGGATACAAGTTCTCCACGTACGCAACGTGGTGGATTCGCCAAGCCATCACCCGCGCCATCGCCGATCAGGCCCGCACGATCCGCATCCCCGTGCACATGATCGAGACGATCAACAAGCTCACGCGCACGTCGCGCGCGCTGGTGCAGGAGCTCGGCCGCGAGCCGCAGGCCGAAGAGATCGCCCAGCGCATGGACATGCCGGTGGCGAAGGTTCGCAAGATCATGAAGATCGCGCAGGAACCGATCTCCCTCGAGACTCCGATCGGGGAAGAGGAAGACTCGCATCTTGGCGACTTCATCGAGGATCGCATGGTCATCTCCCCGATCGACCACGTGATCGTCTCGAACCTCAAAGAGCAGACGCAGAAAGTACTGCGCACGCTCACGCCGCGCGAAGAGCAGGTTCTCAAGATGCGCTTCGGCGTCGGCGACGGTGCCGAGCACACGCTCGAAGAAGTGGGACGCTCGTTCAACGTCACGCGCGAGCGCATCCGCCAAATCGAGTCGAAGGCGCTTCGCAAGCTGCGCCATCCGTCCCGATCGAAGAAGCTGCGGCCATTCCTCGATGCCACGTTCTAAATTCAAAGGGGCGGCCGTCACGGCCGCCCTTCTTCTTTCCCTCCTCCCCTTCTCCGCGCACGCGCAATATCACCTCGAGCTCGAAGCCAGTCCGGCTGCGCCGTTTCCGTTCCTGGCGAAGTTCGGCACGATCGATCTGCACGTCTATCGCGGCGGCGTGCGCGCGGAAACGATCTGGCTCAACGCCTTCAGCCGCACGAACACCGAGCAACTGACGGTGCTCAATCCGTTCGGCCGCATGTACTTCGAGATGCCGATCGCGAGCATCGCCTCGATGCTGGCGAAGCTCGGAAGCGTGCACGAGCGCGTGGCGATCTCGGTGCCGGTCTCCGCACCGATGCGCGGGAAAGTGAATGGCGTCGACGCCACCCGCTACCGGCTCGTCTACGGACCGGAAGCATGGATCGATCTCTGGACCATCGACTCCATTCCGCCGAACGCGCAACTGCGCCGCATCGTCGACGAGCTCGTCACCGCGATCTCGCCGTCGACCGCCGCAGCCGCGCGCAAGATTCCCGGCACGCCTGTGTACGTCGAGCTGAACTTCAGCCACTACAAGAAGCTGCCGCTGCTGCGCATGAAAGCGCTGACGCGCAACAACGAAGGCGAAGAGGACGCGCTGAAGGTCGGCTCGTTCTACATGAAGGCGCCGTTCGCCGACGCGATCTTCAAGTAGCGCTTAACCTCTTCCCGCCGACGACGTACTCACCTTGCATGACGCGAGTGTTGTTGTGTCTCATTTTGGCTTCCGCCGCCGGCGCCCAGACGGTCGGCATGGTGACGCGCGACTACATCGATTCGACGCGCCAGAATTGGACGCGAACAGGACCGCGTCCGCTGCGGACCTCGATCTGGTATCCGATCGAAGTCCCCGATAAGACGGAGACGATCTTCGGCGGTCCGCCGGACAAAGAATTGTTCGTCCCGATCGTCGTCGCTCCGGGAGCGGCACTCTCGAAAGCGCGCGCGAAATATCCGCTCGTCGTCATGTCGCACGGTACCGGAGGCTCCGCGCTGATGCTCGCCTGGCTCGGTACGTACCTCGCGGCACACGGTTACGTCGCCGCCGCCGTCAACCACCACGGAAACACGGCGGCGGAGAAAACGCTCGAACCACAAGGTTTCCTGCTCTACTGGGAACGAGCGCGTGATCTGCCGCTTGTGATCGATGCGGCGATGCACGATCCGCTCTTCGCCGGACACATCGACGAAACGCGTATCGCCGCCGCCGGCTTTTCCCTCGGCGGCTTCACCGTCATCGAAGCCGCGGGCGGCCGCTTCAACCAGCGTCTGTTCGATCAATTCTGTGCGTCGGCGAACCGCGACTTCACGTGCGAGCCGCAGGCGGAGTTTCCGGACGCTCCGAAACGCTTCGACGCGCTACGACAAAGCAACGCCATCGTGCGCGAGTCGATGAGACATTCGGGCGACTCCTATCGCGATCCGCGTGTGCGCGCGGCATTTGCCATCGCTCCCGCGCTCGGCAGCGGATTCTCGGCCGCAGATTTGCGCGACATCGAGATTCCGGTCGACATCGTGATCGGCGCCGGCGACACCGTCGCGCCGCCGAAGACGAATGCACTTCGCTACGCACGACTGATTCGCGACTCGAGCGTTACGGTGCTCGCGGGAAACGTCGGCCACTACACGTTCCTGCACGAGTGTACGGATCGTGGGAAGGAGCTGCTCGCGGTTTGCCGCGACGGCGACGGCGTCGACCGCGCTCGCGTTCATGCCGAGGTCGCGCAACGTGCTCTGGCATTCTTCAATCGCGCGCTCGGCTGGCAGTAATCACTGCACGTGCAGCAGATCGTCGACCGGTGCGTAGTCGTCCGACAATACGCGCGACGTTCGCATGTCCGGCGGACGCGGCTCGAAGTCGATCACGCGCCGCGCATACGCAGGCTGATTGGAGCGCATCGCCGCCGCGCGCAACTCGTCTTCGCGCAGCGCCACTCCCTGCCCGACGATGAAGCAGATGTTGTGGCGCATCGTGCGGCTGTGCGCGGCGTGAAAGCGGATCGGGAAGAGATAGCGCTCCGGAAACACGAGACCGGCCGTGCGATAGATCGACGACGCGACGCCGCTGTTCTCGCCGTCGAGCGCGCTGATGATGTTCATCGCAATGAGGCCGTTCGGATTGAGACGCGATTGCGCGAGCTCGAAGAATTGCCGCGTGAAAAGATGGAACGGGATGGAGTCGACGTGATACGCGTCGACGATGATCAAGTCGTATGTCTTCGGATGCGCGGCGAGGTAATTGCGTCCGTCCTCGACGAAAATGTGGAATCGACTCGATTCCGCCGGAAGGAAGAAGTACTGCCGCGCCACCTTCACGACGTCCGCATCGAGATCGACGGCATCCATCGTGACGTCGGGATAGGCGGCGAGAAACTGCTTCGGCGTCGTCGCGCCGCCGATGCCGATGAGGAGAACGGAGCGAATCTGCGGCCGGATGATTCGCGCCAGATGAAAGTAGTCGGGATAGTCGATGGCGGTACCGAGCCGGTCGTTCAACGGCATCGCGGTCTGTACCTGGTGATCGAAGCGCAGCCAGCGCACGCCGCCGTCGTCGCTCACGATGATGTGATGGTAGAGCGAGTCTTTCTCCACCAGCAGCCGCTCGCCGAGTCGTTCGCCGAAGAGCGCGCGCGCGACCGAAGCTTGTCCCGTTGCCGCGACTGCAGACGCCAGCACGACCGCCATCGCGAAGGACGCCATCGCCATGGCGCGATTGCTCGACGCCTCCGACATCGCCGACGCGAACGTGACGCTCGCAAGCAACAGCAGGGCTACGCCTAACGCGACGATGAGCATCGCCACACCGGCGAGCGGGATCAGCCAGAACGCCGTCACGAGTGTGCCGAGAATGCTGCCGATCGTGGAGATCGCGTAAAGGCGTCCGGCGGTGCGGCCGAGGCGTCCCGCTGCCACTTCCTGCAAGCGAATCGCGTACGGCGAGACGGCGCCCATCAAACTCGTCGGAAGGTAGAAGAGTCCGATCGCCGCGAGCAGTGATCCGCGGCGGAGAGAGCCGCCGGCGAGCGAAAACACGAGCGGTGCTGCAACCGGAATCAGGGTGACCAGTAGACCGGACGTTGCGAGCACGACGCCGACGCCGGCGCGCTTCGGCCAGTGATCGGCGAGCGCGCCGCCGAGCCAGTAGCCGGTGGCGAGCGCCCCCATGAAGACGCCGATGAGACTCGCCCACACCACGACGGAGTTTCCGTACTGAGGGGCGAGCACGCGGCTCCCCAGAATCTCCAGCGACATCAGAATCGCGCCGGCGACAAACGCGAAAAACTCGACCACGAAGGGAGTTTACGCCGCTGCGGCTTGGGGCATCTTCAGCGAGTCGAGTGCGTGCAGCAGCTCGCCGGAGTTCGCGTAGCGCGCCTTCGGATCTTTCTCCAACGCCTTCATCACGACGTTGTTGATCTCGCGTCCGATCTCCGGCCGCAGCTCGATCGGTGGCCGCGGCTTCTCCGTGATGTGCGCGGTGAGCACGCCGGTGAGCGACGACGACTCGAACGGACGGCGTCCGGCGAGCATCTCGTAGATCAGCACGCCCATCGAATAGACGTCGCTGCGCGGATCGAGCTGCTTGCCCTGCACCTGCTCGGGACTCATGTAGTGCGGCGTGCCGACGATGAGGCCCGCCTGGGTCATGCCTTCCTTCGCTTCGGCGACGCGGGCGATGCCGAAGTCCATCAGCTTGACTTCGCCCTTGTGATCGATGAG
>Ga0075425_100001913_pt1 | contig 20516 bp, 15 predicted proteins | sample SoiMethybrSBSTD4_FD_75300 | JGI IMG/M metagenome (GOLD analysis project Ga0075425, IMG submission 75300) | Bulk soil microbial communities from a Populus tree surrounding site in Tennessee, USA - Soil MetaG P. TD hybrid SBSTD4 | ecosystem: Environmental > Terrestrial > Soil > Tree plantation... | reverse complement strand
GTCCCTGCCTCGCGACAGGTTTGCTCTTTTCACCGGAGCTGGACGAGTCCGGACCGGGTCTGAATCGCAAGAGGGTAACACGACCTGCACGTCAAAACATTCGCTTCGCTTCGACGATCGCCGAGCCCATCCGTGCCGTCACGGTCATCGTCGTCCCTTCGATCGTCCCCATCGACGTCGTGCGAAACGGAAAATGCGCGACTGCTGTCGCGCCCGGCGGCAGCGCGGCGATCGCGTATCGATACACGCGTTGCGCGCCGGCGGTCTCGATGTTTTCGAGCGTCATCGATTCGGTGTGATCGCGCCCGATGACCGGCAGCGATTCCGGCAGCGTCACCATGAGACGCACGTCGCGCAACGTCGATGTGCCGGTGTTCGTGGCGTGCACCACCAGCTCGCGGAACTGGCGATCGATCACCTGTCCGCTGATGTCGATGCGAAGCGGAAAAGGGGGAGCGGACGCGCACGATGCGAAGAGGATCAGCGCCGCGGCGAAAGGAATTCGACGTCTCATAGCAATCACGCTACACTACGGCCCTCGATTTGCAGGCGAAGTGGGTCTCGCCGCCCGATGTAAAGGCAAACCTGCCGTGAGGCAGGGACGCAAAGCATGAAGTCCCGCATCGTGGGATGGTTCGGCTGCCATTGGATTCGATGCTCCGGAAACTTGTTCGCAGTCTCGCCGCAGTGGCCGGAACGTTGGCGTTCGTCGCCGGCGCGTCCGGGCACCGTTCTACTTGTCTGAGCGGAACGTGGGGCGGCCGCGAAGCCGCGCTGATCATTAGCAAGGGCGGCGCGGATCTCACGTTCGCGTGCGGTGCGGGACACGTCAAAGGAGCGATCGCGCTCCATCGCGACGGCCGCTTCGAAGTCGCTGGAACCTTCATGCAGCTCCGCGGCGCTGCGCCGCCGCGCGGGCAGTCGGTGCCCGAACAACGTGTGCGCTATCGCGGTCGCGTGTCCGGCAAGACGCTCACGCTGACCGTGCAGTTTCCCGATTCTCATCAGACGTACACATTGACCCGCGGTGCGGCGGATGAGGTGCCGCGTTGCGGGTGACAGGAGAGCGTATGCCAGGCATCCTCCGCGTTCGAACGCGCGCGCTTCCGTTTCGTCTCGCGCTCGTCTTGCTGCTGACTGCGCCGCTGCTCATGGCGCAAACGAGACAGGCGGCGACGAAAGACAAAGACAGCGACGAAGTCGCCGGCGAAGAGACAACGAAGTATCCGCCGGCGCGCGTGAACCCCGCTGTCTTCAACGCCACGGACGAGCAGTTCGTCGAGATCGCGCACAAGATCGAAGACGGCACGGCGACGACGCAGGAACGGCGCGTGTTCTGGGAGCTTTATCGCGAGTACTACCCGTTCACGCCGGACGCGCGTCCTCCCGCGAACTGGCGGCTGAAAGCGTGGAACGATGCGCTGAAGCTCGACTCCGCATCGGCGGCGCCGGCGATGCGCGCCGCGTCGTCCGCGGCCGCCCAGGCGGCCGGTGCTCCACGCCTCGTCCCCGTCGTCAACGCTGCCGCCGATTACGTCTGGAGCGGCCTCGGACAAAACGTTCCGTGGTATCAGGGCCAGCCGCCGACGAACGACGCGCGCACCGGCACGCCTGACTGGGGCTCGGGACGCGGTACCGCGATCTGGGTGAACCCGAACAACAAGTCCGACGTCCTTGCCGGCTTCGCGTGCGGCGGCGTTTGGAAGAACACGAAAATGTCGGCGACGAAAGACGACGTCAACGCCGTCTGGACGCCGTTGACCGATTTCGCGCCCTCGCTCGCCGTCGGCTCGATCACCGCGAAGGTCAGCGCACTCGATGGCAACCGCCTCGGACCAAACACCACGATCTGGGTTGCCACCGGCGAGGGCAACTTCTCCGGCGGCGAAGTCGAAGGCATCGGCATTCTGAAAAGTACCGACGGCGGCGCAACGTGGTCGGTCAAGCAGATTCCGTGGGCTCTCGAGACCACCGGCACTCCGATGGCCGATCGCACATCGATTCGCCGCATCGTTCTCGATCCGCGCAATGCGAACAATCTGTGGCTCGCCGCCGACGGCGGCCTGTTTCGTTCGACTGATGCGGGCGAGACGTGGCGGCTCGTTAATTCGGCGATGTACTACCGCAAGTTCAGCGACTGCTTCGCCATGTATTGGGACGACGTCGTCATCGACGATCAGTCGCCTCCCGCAGGCGCGCCGTCGTATGTCTACGCTTCGTTCGGACGCCCGGGCAATGCGGGATGCTCCGCGCTCTCACGTGAAGACGCAGGCGTGTATCGCACGACCGATGATGGACAGACGTGGGTCAGCATCTCCATCCCGAATGCGAACTGCCCCGGCGTCGTCGCCGGCACGACCTCGCGCGGCTACAGTTGCGTAGGCTCGGGCTTCGCCGCTTCGGGACTGACGAATGCGACGACGGTGAACGGCAACGTCGGCCGCATCACGCTGACGCAGTCGCCGTCGAACAGGAAGCACATCTACGCGCAGATTCAGAGCATCGCTGCGAACACACCTTCACTCGGAATCTGGGAAACGACCGACGCGACGGCTGCCACCGTCACATGGACGGCGCGCAATTCGGCGACGAACTACACCGGCGGCCAAGGCTGGTACGCGATGACCGGCTCGGTGAATCCGACGAATGACGTGCAAGTCATCGTCGGCGGCCTCGATATGTACGTCTCCGGCAACAACGCCGCGACGTTGAACCAGACATCGCTCTGGACAGCGTGGGGAGGAACGAATTACGCGCACGCCGATCAGCACCATGTGGTCTGGATCAAAGGAACGGTGCCGAAAGACAACGGCACGACTGACGCGAACGATTGGGTTTACCTCGTCAACGACGGCGGCTTCATTGTCGGAACCGTCAATGGCACCGGCGCGAACGGCGTCACGTGGGCGACAAACAATCGCGGCATGATGACCGGGCAGAGCTACGGCATCGGCCAAAGTGCCACCGTCGCCAATCGCGTTCACCTCGGCAATCAGGACAATGGAGAGCCGAAAGCGACCCTCGATGCCTCCAACAACATCACCACGTGGTGGGAGAGCCGCGGCGGCGACGGCGGATTCAACGCCACGAGCCGCACGGCGGATACCAACGCAATTCAGGAGTACGTCTACGCGGGCATCTTCTCGACGATCAACATGGCGTACACGAACAGCGTCCCGACCTGGACGTGCCGCACGACGTTCGGCGGGTGTACTGCAACCTGCAATGGAAGCTGCATTCCCGACAACGCCACCGAATTCATCGCGCCGCTGATCCTCAATCGCAACAATCAGGCGTGGGCGCTGACGGGCTCGCGCTTCGTCTACCTCGACGCGAATATCTTCGGCAGCAGCACATGGGTTCAGTGGAGTCCCGATCTCACCACCACGAACAACACGAACGACATCGTCCACATCCACTCCGCTTTCAACAACGGCACGGCGGGCACCTTCTACGCCGGCACGAGCAACGGCCGCATCTGGAAGACCACCAATGGAACGTGCACGACGGCGAATTGCGCGACGTGGACCGATTTGACTAAGGCGCCACTTCCGGCGCGCGTCGTGACATGGGTGGAAACCGATCCGTCGAACCCGAGCCGCGTTTACGCAACGTTCGGAGGCTTCAATACAGGACACGTCTTCCGCTCCACCGACGGCGGCACGACGTGGACGGACGTATCCGGCCTGCTTCCGAATGAACCGTTCGACACCATCGCCGTCGACCCGAGCAACGTCAACCGCGTCTTCATCGCCAGCGACATGGGCGTTTTCGTCAACGAAGACGCGTGGAATACCAACACATGGATGCGGATCAATAACGGTGCCCTTCCGCTCGGGAAGATCTACACCCTCGACTACTCGCCGGTCGCGAACGGCAAACTGCGCGCGGTGACGCATGGACGCGGCCTGTGGGAGCTCACCGTGTCGCTCGGAGCGGCGTGCGGCGGCATCACGCCCGCGGCACCGACGGGCGTCACTGCGACGCCGAGCTCCGGCCAGGTGACCATTGCATGGAACGCAGTCACGGGCGCGAGCTATTACAAGGTCTATCGAAAACTCGGAAGCTGTCCGATGTCGGATCTCGGCACGCTGATCGGCACGAATATTACGACGACGAGTTTCGTCGACGTCGCGCCGTGCAACACCGGTACATACGCATATGTAGTCATCGCCGTGAATGCGTCGAAGTGCGAAAGCCTGCCGTCGAGCTGCGCATCCGCCACTGTCAGTGCGCCGACCGCCCCGACGGGACTGTCGGCGACTCCCGGCAACGCGCAGGTGAGTCTCTCGTGGAACGCCGTCGCAGGCGCGGCAACGTACGAAGTGTGGCGCTACAACAACTCGAGCTGCCCTGCGCCGAACAATGGTTCGCAGATCGCGTCGAACGTCAGCGGCACTGCTTATACCGACTCCGGCCTGACGAACGGAACGCCGTACGCCTATTACGTGCGCGTCACGACGTCGTGCCCGAACGCGCCGTACTCGAACTGCGCAACGGCGACGCCGACTGCGTGTACGCCGCCCGCGGCTCCGACATCCGTCTCCGCAACCGCAACGGCGCCGAATCAAATCACTGTGACATGGTCGACGGTCGGCGGGGCCTCGTCTTATAAAGTCTTCCGCGCGGCCGGCTCATGCACCGCGCCGAACGGCAGCTATACGCAAATCGCATCCGGCGTGGCGGGCACGTCGTATACCGACAACTCGGTCACGTTCGGCAATCGCTACTCGTACAAGATCGTCACGACGACGACGTGCGACTCCGCATTGTCGTCCTCCTGTGCGTGGGCCGAGGCGTATGGAGACTGTGTGACGCCGCCGGCGTTTGGCGGTGTGAGCACAGTGACGACGTCCGCAGGCTCGACTTGCGGCATCGATCTCACGTGGAGTGCGGGAAGCTCCAATTGCCCGGGCAGCGGCAGTATCAGTTACACGATTTATCGCGGGACGACGCCGAACGTTGTCACGATCGCGGCGAACCGCATTGTGTCGGGCGTGAGCGGCACGACATACAACGACGCGAACGGATTGCAATCGGCGGTGACGTACTACTACAAGGTGCGCGCGGTTGACAGCCGCAACAACGTCGAAGACCCCAATACGGTCGAGAAGAGCGCTGCGGCGCAAGCGTCATGCAGCGCGGCACCGTACGACGTGCAAGTCTTCACTGTGCTGGCGAGCGGAGACGCGAGCGGCGGACAAAATGTCCTGCAATGGGTGAATCCCGCCAGCGGCGCTCCCGGCTCGACGCTGCGCGTGAACTTCCGCACTGACACGTATCCGACCGGTCCGAACGATCCGTCGGCCACCGTGCTCTTTACCGGCCGTCCCATTACGTTCGGCGCGAAGGATTCATACACGCACACCGGACTGACGAACGGCACGACCTACTACTACGCGATTTGGGTCCTCTACTAGAGAGGCAATGGACATGACTGAACGATCGATGAAAGAACATTCGACGGCGCTGGCGGTGCTGCTCCTGTTTGCCGCCGCGCCTCTTGCGGCACAACAGCCCGCGCCCGGTCCGCTGCCGCCGCCGGCGCGACAGGCCGGAGTCGTGCGCAATGCCGGTTTCGACATCTCGCCGCCGTTGCGCGACATTCCGCCGAAAGCTTCGAAGCCCGGCGATCACGTCGACGTCGACTTCGAGATGCCGCTGCACCGCGGGCACGAGCACGGCGAGGAAGAATCGATTGCGCCGGCCATCGCGACAATGTCGACGACGAACCCGCGCGCCAATCCGTTCTTGAAGCCTGTCGTGTTCTCTCCGACGTTCACAATCGGTTGGGAAGGCGTAGGCGGCGGCCGCGCCGGATCGTCGAATTGCGGCTGCTCGCCGCCTGACGATCAGGGCGACGTCGGTCCATCGCACGTCTTTCAATGGGTCAATACCGACTTCATCATTTTCGACAAAGCCGGCAACAAGGTTTATCCGACCGCCGCCGCCTCCGCCGCCGGCAATACGATCTGGAGCGGCTTCACCGGCGGCAACAGCCAATGCGCGAACACGAATCGCGGCGACCCGCTGGTCTACTACGACCAGATGTCGAATCGCTGGCTCGTCAGTCAGTTCGCCTTTGCCGTAAATATTCTGGGCAACATTTATCCGCCGACGTCGCCGCAATTTCAGGGCTATTGGCAATGCGTGGCCGTTTCGCTCACGTCCGATCCGACCGGGTCGTGGTATCGCTATGCGTTTCCGAGTCAGGATCCGTCCAACGGCAATAAGTGGATCTTCAATGACTACGGCAAAGGGGCGATCTGGTGGGACGCCTTCTATGTGACTGCAAACCAGTTCGATCTCACGCAGCCGGCTGCGAATCAGTGGTATGGCGCGGGCGTCTATGCCTATGACCGCAATGCCATGGTCAACGGCAACGCCACCGCCTCTTACATCTATTACAACCTCGGCACGAATTACGGCGGCGTGCTGCCGACCGACGTCGACGGCTCCGTCGCGCCGGCGACCGGCCGACCGATTCCGTTCTTCTCATTCGACAATGTCTCCGCAACGTGCGGAGCCGCAGCGGCGAACGGCTGTTTGGAGATGTGGTACTTCAAGCCGAATTGGACGACGCCCGCGAATTCCGAGTTCAAAGGTGTGCTGACCGGCACGGGCGGCACCGGCGCGCCGCTGATTTTGCCGACGAATCCGATCACCGTTCCTTGCGCGGCGTTCAACCGCGGACAATGCATACCGCAGAGCGGCACGACGCAAACGGTCGAGGCTCTCGGCGACCGCTTGCTCCAACGCATCTCTTATCGCAACTTCATGGACGCGTCGAACTCGCACGAATCGATCGTGCTGCAGCACGGGCAGGACCGCGGAGTGGCGAACGAACAGTCGGTCATCCGCTGGTACGAGATTCGCGATCCGTTCGGAACGCCCACGATCTATCAACAGAGCGAGGTGGCGCCCGGCGACAGCAAGGCGCGTTGGGGCGGCGCCATTGCAATGGATCGCAATCAGGACATCGGCCTCCTCTATCACCGTTCCAGTTCTGCACAGGTTCCCGAGATCATGTATACGGGACGTCTCGCTTCCGATCCGCTCAATACGATGGAGACGGAAGCTTCCGTGACGACAAACGCGCGCACTGCGTGGACCGGCTCGGGACGTTGGGGCGACTATTTCAACATCAACGCCGACCCGACGAATGACTGCGCCTTCTGGGGCCTCGGTATGTATGCCTCGGCCGGCGCGACGTGGAACACGCGCGTCTTCAGCTTCGCAATGCCGGGCTGCACGACGACATGCACCGCGCCTGCGACGCCCACCGGCGTAACGGTGACGTCCATCAATCCGAATGACAATCGCATTACATGGACCGCGGTGGCCGGCGCGAATTATTACGTATATCGCTCCGATAGCAATTGTCCCAATGGCGCGTTCCGGCGGCTCACCGTCAATCCGGTCACTACGACGACCTACGACGACACAATGGTCGTTCCCGGCGCGATTTACTTCTATCAGGTGTCTGCCGTCGATAGTGCGAGCGGCTATTGCGAGTCGCCGCGCTCCGGTAGCGGCACGAATCCGTGTACGTCATCGTCGATTACGACCGCTGCGTGCACGCCGCCGGCCGTCCCTGCGATCTCCTCGATCGCACAAGGGCCGGGTGCGGCGCAGCTCACGATCAATTGGACCGACAACGGGGCGAGCGGCGGTTACCGAATCTACCGCGCCAACGGCGCCTGCCCAGGGAATACGTACGCGCAAGTCGGCAGCGTGGCGGCGGGGACGACGCAGTTCATCGACACGGCCATCGGCGGCTCGATGTTTTCATACAAGATCGCCGCGGTCTTGAGCGGCGGCACGTGCGTTTCCGCGCAGTCGTCTTGTCTAGCTGCGACTGCACCTACCGTTCCGGCGTGCACAATGCCGGGAACGCCTTCCGGTCTCACTGTGACGACGCCGTCGAACAACGCCATTCATCTTGTGTGGAATGCGGGCAGTCCGGCTGGTGCCACCTACAATGTTTATCGCTCGATCGGTGCGTGTCCCGGCGGTACATTCACGCTGGTCGCAAGCGGCGTGGCAGGCACGACGTACGACGACAGCGGCCTCGCCGGAGGAACGGCGTATTCGTACAAAGTGAGCGCCGTCGACAGCACGGGCGGATGCGAGTCGGCGCAGTCTTCATGCGCATCGGCAACCGCCACCGGCGGACCGGGTCTGTACTCCAAAGGAAAGACGAACTGGTCGCGCCCGGAGAACACTACGGCTGGGGCGAGTCAAACGCGGTGGGTTTACAGCACCGGCGCAACGACACTCATTCCGCCGGGCGTCGGCTCCGTTTACGCGGTCTCGAATGATCGCGTGTTGCACGGTCTGGTCGGCGGCGCCGCCGGCGGCGGTTTGTGGGCGGCGGCGTGGACGCCGTGGCTCGCCAACGCGCCGTCGCAGGCGCGTCCGCCAGTGCCGAGCATTCCCATCGGCCCGCATAACAAGGAAGTCTTCCTCGGTGCACAAGACGGCAACGTTTACGCGATCGATGCAGACAACGGTGCGCTGATCTGGAAGACCGCCGCGCCGCTCGGCGACATGGTCCAGGCCGCGGTGGGCGGTATCTTCACGGCGTATGGCGGCGCATTCGATCTGCTCGTCGCCGGCACGCGCAACTCGGCCGCCGTAAACACGATTTACGGGCTCAATCCGGCAACGGGCGCGACGGCGTGGCTCTTCAACAACGGCGGCGGCGCGTCGGGCATCGGCATCATCACCGGCGATCCGTTCTTCGATTACGCATCCGTCAATCCCGCCAAGAACAAGGTGTACTTCAGCAGCCGGGCGATGAGCGGCGGCAGCAATGGAACGGTATGGTGTCTCGACATCACTGCCGGCAACGGTACATTGTGCAATGAGCCGGGCGCCGCGTGGCCGCGAGCGATCGGCGACGCCGACAGCGCACCGACGCTGTTCAACAACCGGCTCTATGTCGGCACGAACAACGGATTCGTCTACGCTCTCAATCCGCTCACCGGCGCGACGATTTGGAGCATCAACGTCAATGACGGCCCGATCAAGGGCTTCGTCGATCCCGACTGGACGGCGGGCGCGTTGCCATATCGACTTTTCATCTCGACGACGAACGGCATCTCCGCAATTACGGACAACGGTGCCTCCGCCGCCATAACGTGGACGCAGTCAATCGCGTCGCCGTCGGTCCTGCTCTACACCGGAACGAACCTCTATGCCGGCTCGTCCGACGGCAAGTTGTACGAGCTTTCGAATCTTGCTGGTCCCGTCACCGTGAAGTCGCAAGTGCTCGGCGCCGGCGCGTACGCCGTCGGCAGCCCCTCTTATGACTTCGCGAACAATCTCGTATACGTCGGCACGGATCAAGGAAAGCTGTACGCAGTGCAGGTGCCGCTGCCGTGAGGAGATCGAACATGATCCATCGATTCAGCACAATCGCCGCGCTCGCCGCCGCAGCGCTCATCGCGGCGGCTCCCGCCGCCGTTGCCGTGAATTCGAAACCCGACAAGCACTGTCTGGCCGTCGTCGTCGGTTCTCCGCAGCAGCTCGGTAACGGCAACGGTCAGAAGAATGACGACGAGCGAGAGTTCGAGTCGGGCGCGACGACGTTCGCTGCGACAAACGTGACGGATATCGAATTTGCGATCGTGTTTTCGCCGCAGGTCGCATCGCAGTTCTCGAGCGTGCATCTCGTCGAGTTTCGCGTCTTCACGCCGTCGGGGAATCTCTACGAGTCACTGTCGCTTCCGATCACGACCGATGCAAAGCGGGCCGGCGAAAGGCACCGCGTGCCCGGCTATCCCGACCTCGTGCCCGTTCAAGTGTTGAAGCCGATCACGCACGGCAACGGCAACGGCCTGTTCGCGAAAGTGAAGCTGCCGGTGGCCGGCACGCCGATTCTCAGCAACTCGCTTTACGGAACGTGGAAGGCCGACGCTCTCGTGGAGGAGCAGACGACGTCGTGCAGCACGCCGGCGTCGTTCACGATCACCCGCTGAAGCGCTTGCGCAGCAGCCGCGCAGAGCCGGCGACGGCGCGCCGAACGTACAGCACGGGCAGCGCGCGCCGCCTCGCGCCGTACTTTTGCATCATGTAGCGCGCCGGCGGAAAGAGATGCTCCGCAACGAAGCGAAGCTTCGGCCGGACTCCGGAGGTGCAGCGGAGATCGTCGACGATGTCGGCTAGCTCGTCGCGCTGCGGAGGCGCCGGCGCGTCGCGGCCGTCGCCGAACCAGCGCAACGCCAGCGCCAGCACCGCGTCGAGCGCCAGCGCCATTTTCGCGGCGCGCGCGCGGGCGGCGACGACTTCCAAATCGGTTGCCGACATCGCGGCATGCAACAGATGAATGTCATACAGCCAGATCAGACGCTGCTCGTCGGCGTGATGTCCGACGAGGTGAACGGCGGCGACCAGCAGCGCGTCGGCAGGGGAGAGGATGCGAACGGAGCCGGCGAGAGGAATCGCGCGCGCGTACAGATCCGCGGCCGGTAACACGCTCGCGTATCTCTGCCGGTTCGACACCGACCAATGCAAGTCGATGCAGTGTCGAACGCCGGCGCGATCGGTACGCGACCAACTGCGCTGCCTGCGAATGATCTCGCCTGCGGAGTCGCACTCCATCTCGTAGCCCGCGCTGCGGAGGACGGCTTCGGCGGCGGACATTCGCTCGCGATCGACGAGAAGGTCGGTGTCGCAGCGCGGACGCAGCGTCGAGTGCGCATACAGCGTGCGCGCAAGCGCCTCTCCTTTGATGACCGCAATCGGAACGCCGGCAACCGCGAAACGATCGAATAGTTCATCGAGCTCGTGGCGCCGCACGGCGTCGTGCGCGGCGAGGAGACGCAGCTCGCGCTCGATCTCGTCATTCAAGCGCATGCCGCGCGCACGGAGGTTCTTCGCGATCAGCGGAATCGCGCCGTGATCGCGCGCGGCGTCCGCCAGATCGTCAGACCATTCGACGCTCTTGCCGTTCATCAGTGCCGCGATTCGCGCTTCGCTCATCGGTACGCCATCTCCAGCGCGCTCTCGCTGATCGTCACCGGCACGTATCGGCTCACCACTTCGGCGTCGTCGTTGACGATCACGCCGTCGCACTCGAGCCACGCGTGTCCGGGAAAGAGATTCGGTTTTCGGCCGAGGCCGACTCGCAGGGTCGTCACGATGCCGCGCCGTGCGAGCATCCGTTGCAGCGCCAGCGATCGATGCAGGCATGTGTGCCCAAACGGAGTGCGTCTCGCAGTGCTCTTGAACGTCTCGACGACGTTGTGCTGTTGACTCGCTGCGACTCGCGCGCTCGCTGCGCCGTCGAGTGCGCCTCGCAACGCGCGGCCGGGAGCGAACCGCAGAAGCAACCGCATCCAGGCGAGCGTGAGCAGCGATTCGAGCAGAAGTGTCACGGGCGTTCGGAAGTGGCGGGGCCGACGGGGCTCGAACCCGCGACCTCCGGCGTGACAGGCCGGCGTTCTAACCAACTGAACTACGACCCCGCGTCGTAGGGAAACTCGCTAACGACCGGGTGGGCGGCGAGATTCCCTGAAGGCTGCGCATCGTAAGGGCGGGGGGACGGGGTGTCAAGCTGGCAGGAGCGCGTCGCGCAGGTGGGGGGCGGCGGCGTCCTTTGGCGACAGGATCGGATCGGAACACGGCCACTCGATTCCGATCTGCGGATCGTTGAATGCGATGGAGCGATCGAACTCCGCGCGATAGGCGGCGGTGCATTTGTAGACGAGATCCGCCTCGTCGCTCGTTGGACAAAAGCCGTGCGCGAAGCCTGGCGGGATCCACAGCATCAAGCGATTCGATTCGGAGAGCTCGATGCCGTACCACTTCGCGAAATTCGGCGAGCTGCGGCGGATGTCCACGGCCACATCGAACAGTGCTCCGCGCGTGCAGCGCACCAGCTTTCCTTGCGGCTCGGGCTCCTGATAGTGCAGGCCGCGCAGCACGCCGCGCTTCGAGCGCGAGTGATTGTCCTGCACGAACGGAAGGGTGATGCCGTGCTCCGCGAAGCGCTCGGCGTGATACGTCTCCATGAAGAACCCGCGCTCGTCGGAGAAGACCTTCGGCTCGATGAGGATCACGCCGGGAAGCGGCGTTTGGACGAAGTTCAAGCGGCGCGGATGATACCGCGGGAATACGAGATCGTTCTATGCTGTGGAGGAACAGCGATGTTGTCGGCTTCGCAACTTCGTCAGGCGCATGATCCGCATCTGCGGATTGCGGTTTTCGGGCGTGGGCTCGAAGACCTCCTTCACTTCGATGACGTCGTCATCTCCGACGTCAACTCGTGCGACATCATCGTCTCCGACACGACGTTCGGCCGTCCGCTCGACGCGCCGCTCCTCGTGCTCCTCGGCGACGGCGCCGACGCATTCGAAGTCATCGCCGCCGGTGCGCGCGGCGCGATCTCGCGCAGCTCGTCTCCCTCGCGCATTCACGCCGCGCTGCGCGCCATCGACGAAGGACTGATCGTCGTCGATCGGCAGCCTGCGCCGGCCGCAGCGCTCATCGATCCGCTCACGGCGCGCGAGCAAGGCGTCCTGTCGCTCCTCGCCGCCGGCCTCACGAACAAAGAGATCGCCTCGCGTCTCGGCATCACCGATCACACGGTGAAGTTCCACGTCAACGCCATTCTCGCCAAGCTCGGCGCGGAGACGCGCACCGAGGCCGTGGTGCATGCGGCGAAGTTGGGACTCGTGGTGTTGTGAGCCAGCTCGATTTCGGTGAGAGCGTCCGCCCGGAGCGACGGCCTGAATGGCGGCTCACCGGAGTGGTCTTCTTCTCGATCCTCGCGTTCGTCGTGCTCTACGCGACGGTGATGATCATTCGCCCCTTCCTCTCCGCGATCATCCTCGGCGCGGTTCTCGTCACAATCACGTTTCCGGTCTACACGCGCCTCCGCGACAAACTGAAAGGCCGCGCGACGCTCTCCGCAACGCTGATGCTCGTCGGCATCACGCTGTGCATCATCCTTCCTGCGGTCGTCCTCGGCTTTCTGCTCGTGGGCGAAGCGAACATGATGATTGCGCACATGCGCAGCGGACAAGCGCAAGCGCTCCTGCAGCGCATCGACATCGTCGGACATCTGCAATGGCTGACGCGGTTCGGCGTCGATCCCGCCGCGATCGATCCGAAGCGCGCGGTGATGCCGGTGCTGCAGCGGATCCCCGGCTGGATCGCGACGAATGGACCGGCGGTGATCGGCAGCGTTGCCGGCGCGGTGCTCGCGTTCGCGCTCGTCCTGCTTTCCGCGTTTTTCTTTTACGTCGAAGGGGAGAGCATCATCGAGCAGTTCGCGATCCTGTCGCCGCTCCCGGCGAAGTACGACCGCGAGTTCGCCGGACAGTTCAAGGACGTCGTCGACGCGACATTCCGCGGACAGGTGACGACGTCGCTCGCGCAAGGAATCGTGACGGCGGTTGGACTGGCCATCGCCGGAGTGCCCGGCGCAATCCTGTGGGGATTCGTGGCCACCATCCTTTCCTTGCTGCCGATGCTCGGCGCGGCCGCGGTTTGGGTGCCGGCGACGATCTACCTGTTCATCGACGCCTCGATGGGCGATCGCAGCTACTTCGGCGCGATCTTCCTGCTCATTTGGGGTGTGCTCGTCGTCTCGACGATCGACAACATCGTTCGTCCGTGGGCGATGAAAGGGAAGTCGCAACTTCCGGCGATTCCGCTGCTGTTCGCGGTGATCGGCGGCATGAACGCGTTCGGCTTCATCGGACTGGTCATCGGCCCGCTCGTCTTCTCGTTGTTGATGTCGATCATCGACATCTACAAGCGCTCGTTCGGCCTGCGGCGCAGCGAGAGCGAAGTGGCGTAGGTAGGGAACCACCTTCCCCCGTCACTCCTTAAGAGTGGCAGACGCGTCGTCCGAGTTGAGCTCTCGACGGATTCCGTTCGCGATCACGCTCCTCGCCGTGATCGCAATCGGCGCCGCGTACTTCATGTACGTCCGCAATCAGTCTTCGTATTACACGGCCCGCAATCTGCGCATGCTCGCCCGGGCAGCGCAGCAGATCAACGGCGCGATGGTCGGGCAGGAGCAGTTCGTCCGCAACTACGCGCTGAGCGGCAAGCCGAACGAGCTGGCGCGGACGACCGATTGCGGCTCGCCGCTCGCGGACGACGCCGCGTTCGTCGCCAGCGCGAAAGCCGCGCCGGGACACGAGCTGTGGCGCCGCACGCTCGTCAATCGCGAAGGAACGTCGTATCTGCGCATCGACTACGCCGGCTTCGTCGATCCGGTCGCGCCGGTGAAAGCGGGCGAATCGCCGGCGACGTTTTCCAATGGAGTCCCGGCTTCAGCCGGTACGCTCCCGCCTGAAGCCGGGGCTCCGCAACGCGGCTGCGGCCAAGTGGCGCTCGCCGATATCTTCGATCCCGTCCTTCACCGCGAGCTCCTGAACCCCTTCGACCTCGTCATCCTCGCTGACGCGAGAGGCAACGTCGTCTATCGCACGCGCCCACCGCGGTCGATCTCGACACTCCTTCGCGCCCGCGCCGACGACGAGCGGTCGCAGAGCGTTCCGGAGCTGATCGTCACGGACATCTCGAAGCTGCAGGAGAGAAAAGGATTCCGCGACTACGCCGCGCTCGACGCGCAAAAGCTCTCGACGTCGACGCGCAGCAGCGAAGTGGTCGTGTCCGACGACAACTATCTGCTCTTCTCGCAGCCGTCGACGTTCGCATCGCCGGCGCAGTGGATCGTCGGCGGCTTCGTCTCCGCGAAGCACTTCCGTTACGAAGTCGCGGCGATCTCCGGCACGGCGATCATCTTCGCCGTCGCCATCGCCGTGCTGGCCATCTGCTGCTGGCCGTTTCTCCGCATCTCGCTGATGCACGAGCGCCAGGCGCTCACGATCTCCGACGTCGTGCTCACCGTCGTCTGCGCGATCATGGGCGCGGCGGTCGTCACGCTGATCATCCTCGACGCGCTCGCGTATCGCCGCATCTCCGCCGAGTCCGACGAGCACCTGCACGAGTTCGCGACGAAGCTCACCGAGAACTTCGCCAGCGACGTCACGCGCGCCGCATTTGCGCTGCGCTCGATCGAAGCGCTCACGCTGGACGACAACGACTGGAGCACGCCCGATGCGGAGCAGCGGATCATCGCCACGCTCTTCAACGACAAGGACGTGCAGCGCTATCCGTATCTCGAATCGTTCTCATGGATCGACGCGAACGGATTGCAGCGATTCAAAGCAACGGCCGGCAGGCCGATTCCGCGCGTGCGCGTCGGCGATCGCGCCTACTTCCTCGACGCGCTGGGCGAGGGGACGTGGCGCGCGCCGTCGCGGCTCGCGCAGAGCGGACCGTATGCGCTCGAATGGGTGCACTCGCGCACGCGCAACGAGATTCAGGCGGTCTTCGCGAAGCACACGACATTGCCGGCGCTGCCGGTGCTCGCGCTGACCACCGACATCATCAACGTCAGCTCCGCCGTTCCGCCGCCCGGCGTCGAGTTCGCGATCATCGACGAGCGCGGCAACGTCATCTATCACTCCGACCAGCAGCGCATCGGCTACGAGAACTTCTTCGCCGAATGCGATCACAGTCGCGCGCTGCTGTCCGCGGTTCTCGGACGGCGCGAAACGATCGTGGCGTCGAAGTATTGGGGCGACGCGACGCAGATGCTCGTCCGCCCGCTCGACAAGACGCCGTGGACGCTCGTGGCGCTTCGCTCGAAGCGGCTCGTGCACGCCGTGAATGTCGAAGCGGTGCTGATGACGGTGCTCTCGCTGCTGATCAACTCGACGCCGTACACGATCATCCTGTTGATCATCCTCATCGCCGCTCCGTGGTATCGCGCGGCCTCGCTCTGGCCCGATCCGATGCGCAGCGCCGACTACTCGCGGCTCTTCGGCATCTACGTGCTCTCGCTGTTCGCGTTCAGCATCAGCATCTACTCGCTGATGCCGCAGTCGCTCCTGCCGATGCTGTTTCTGATGCCGGCGCAGGTGCTCCTCAGCACGTACCTGCTGCTGCATCGGCGCGACCGGCGCCCGCGCGTCGCCGCCGCGCTCGTGCTCTGGTCGATGGCGACGTTGATGCTGCTCATCCTGATCGTGCGCGCGAAGATCGATCGCGATGCCGACATCGGCGCGCCCGCGTGGCTCACGATCTTGCTGCTCGTCGCCTGCATGCTGCTCGCGGCGATCGTGTCGCTCGATTTTCTCGTCTCACGCAACGTACGCGGCTTCTCGAGCTTCAAGAGGCGCGCAATCGACACGCGCTTCCTCGTCGCGTTGCGGATGTATATCCGCTATCCGTTCTCGTATCGCGTCTGCGCGCTGCTGCTGCTGATTCTCGGCACGTCTATTCCGACGATCGGCTTCTTCAAGATCGGCAGCCGCGTCGAGCACGAGATGCTCGTGAAGTTCGCGCAGTTGCGTCTCGCTGCGAGCGCGGAGGAGCGGATGAACGCGATCGCGCACGTTTCGCTCGTGCCGGCCGATCCCGCCGGACGCGCGGCGCACATGACTGCGGTCCGAGCACTCGCGCGTGACATGGTCGACGAGCTGCCGCCCGGCATCTGCGTCTGGCCGCTGCCTCCCCAGATGAAGAGCTATCGCGCATGCGCCGACTGCGGCAGTCCCGGCGAGCCTCTCGTTCCCGATTGGTTCGCCGCGCTCGTGCCGCAGTTCTCCGACGACTCCGTGGCGATGCGCCAGCTCTACAGCAGCGGATCCACCGATGAGCTCTGGAAGTGGTGCCGCCTTCCGAATCGCACCCTGAAGCTCGATCGATTCGTACAGCTCGATCGCGACACTGCGCTGAAACTGTGGGGGGCGCCGCAGGAGAGCGAGTTCATTCGCGTGACTGCGAAGATCTTGGCGCCGAGGTTGTTCGTGGAGGATTTGGCGGATCCGATCGACGCCATCGTCTACGCACTCACCTACGCGATCCTCATCCTCGGCGTCGTCGCGCTCTTCTACTGGATCGTCAACTTCATGGCCACGCGCATCCTGCTGATCGATGTTGCGGAGCCACTGTGGCTGGCGCGGCTTCCGCTCAGTCCCACGATCGGCGATCACATCTTTCTCACGCGCCGCGAGCGGCGCGTCGACGCCCTCACCGGCCACAACTTCTACGACGTCTCTTTCGAAAAGACGGCGAAAGACGACGCCTGGGCCACGAAGCTCGAAGAGATCGACGTGAGCATCGCCGGACGCAACGTGCGCGTGCTCGATTTCGAGTTCGCGATCAACGACGCGGAGATGAATCTGAAGAAGCTCGACTGGTTGGAGCGTCTGCTCGCGCTGCCCGATCGAACGGTCATCATCGTGTCGAGCGTGAGCGCGTCCTACATCGACACGACTCCTGTCCCCGACAAAATCGATGAGACGGTTTATCGCCAACGCTGGGGCGCGGTGCTTGCGCGCTACGTCTGGATCACCTCTGAGCAACTGGAGATGCGCCTCGGCGAGCGCGACCGCCACACGACCGAAGAGCGCGAGCTGCATCACTTGCGCGTGTCGTCGCCGCGTCTCAGCCAGTGGGTGCACGATCGCTTCACGCTCAAGAAACATGATCGCCACTGGCTCGACGACGAGACGGCGTACAACCCGGTGCTCGGGCGATTGCGCAAAGAGCTCGATCCGCACGCCGATCGCAAGCAGTTGATCGACGAGATCGGAGAGCGCGCCGAAACGTATTACGCGGGACTCTGGGCGAGCTGCTCGGTCGATGAGAAGTTGCTCCTCTATCACCTCGCGCTCAACGGATTGGCGAATGGGAAAGACCGGCGCCTCGTGCGCCGCGTCATCGCGCGCGCGCTCGTACGTCGCGATCCCAATCTCGAGCTCTTCAGCGAGACGTTCCGTCTCTACGTCTTGCGCGCCGGAAGCGCGGAGAATCTCGATCGCGCCGCGGCCGGCCTCGGCAGTGCATGGGACAGCATCCGCGTGCCGATGTTCATGATCATCGGCACGTTCGTCATTCTTCTGTTCGGTACGCAGAAAGACGTGCTGGACGTCTCGACGACGGTCGTCACGGGACTGACTGGAGGCGTCCCGCTGGTCATCAAGCTCGTCGGCCTGATGACGGAACGGCGTCTCGAAACTGCGGAGAGGGTGTGAATCTTGCTTGATGTCCGCGAGCAGGCGTCGTACACCGGATGCAGACTCCACATCACGTACTCCTCGCCGAGGCGAATGACAGCCTCAGACAGCGGCTTTGTACCGCGCTGGTCGACCTCGGTCTGACGGTCGATCTGTCGGCGGACGGCGTCGATGTGATCGACAAGCTCGACCATCACCATTACGCCGTCGCCATCATCGATTACACGCTTCCGGTCGTCGACGGCGAGGCCATCATCGAGCGCGTGCGCCTCATCCCGGAGGCCGAGCGTCCCCTGATGATCATCACCGCGCAGCGCGGCGTGACGCTGGCGCTCGATCATGAGATCGTGCAGGTCGTGATGCGCAAGCCGTATGACCGGCGGCAAGTCGCCGATCTGATCGCCGCATGCGTGCGCGCGATGGCGGAGATCGGCGCGAGCCGCGCGCGGCTACGTTCGAGTCAGCCCGAAGCCCGCCCGTGTTAGCGCGTCGCACGCCCGCGTGAAGACGTCTTCCTTCACCAGAATGTAGTCGGTGTCGTACGTGGCGACGAGAAACACGCTGATGCTCGCCTCCGCGAGCGCCGTCGTGATCTTCGACGCAACGCCGTACGTAGCGAACGGAATCGGACCTTCGACGGCAAGACATCGCCAGCCGCGCTCCGCGTGAACGTCGTTCGGCACTGCGTCGTCATCGCACACGATCGACAGCTCGTCATGCGTGCGTGTGATCGAAGTGAACGCGCCGCGCACCCAGGACGGAATCGCCTCCCGCGCATCGAGGCGAGCGACTGCGTAGAGTCCGTCGACGACGTGCAGCTTCATGCGACGCGCTCGACGGCCGCGATCAGCTCGTCGGCGACGAACGGTTTCTTCACGATGCCGGAGACGTCGCCGGCGATCGTTCGCAGCACGGAGTCGGGCGTCGCGGTCAGTAAAATTGCGCGCCGCAACAGCTCGGGCCGGTGCGAGCGGAGATGCTTGATCACCGTCATCCCGCCCTCATGCGGCATCATCAGATCGAGCAGCATGGCGTCGTAGCTCTGACGCTGAATCGCATCGATCGCAGCAAGCCCTTTGTCGACGACGTCGACGCGAAATCCCGCCTGCTTCAGCAGGAACTTCACGAGCCGCTGCACCGACGGATCATCGTCGAGCACGAGAACGCGTTTCTTCTTTTGCAGCGGCCACATCATTGTCGCGAACTATCCGTCTGCACTAATGCGTTAAGCTTGCCGAGCCGGCCCCTTAGCTCAGTTGGTTAGAGCGCCTGCTTTACACGCAGGATGTCGGCGGTTCGAGTCCGTCAGGGGCCACCATCTTCCGCCGCCAGCGCGTTCAGCGCGTCACCGGTCAGTCGGAACATTTTCCAATCATCGAGCGAGATGGCGCCAAGGGATCGGTAGAAGGTGATGGAGGGCTCGTTCCAGTCGAGCACCGCCCACTCCACGCGGCCGCAGTTTCGCTCGTTCGCGATCGCCGCCAGACGCGCCAGCAGCGCTTTGCCGTATCCGCGGCCGCGCCCTTCCCGCTTCACGAACAAGTCCTCGAGATAGACACCGGGGCGGCCGAGAAACGTCGAGTAGTTGTGAAAGAAGAGCGCGAAGCCCATCGGTGTGCCGTCTTCTTCACCGATCAACACCTCGGCGAATCGCGGATTGCCGAAAAGCGTCGCGCGTAGCGACTCCTCGGTCGCGACGACGCGATCCTCGAGTTTCTCGTAGCGGGCGAGATCGCGAATGAAGGTGAGGATCAGTGCGACGTCCGATTCCGTCGCCGTACGAATGGCGAAGCTCATCGAGCGCATCGTAAACTGAATCACACGATGAACGCGCGTCCGGTCGTGATCCTCTGCTGGATCCAGGTCGTCATCGGCGCAGCGTTCGTTTTGCTCGCGTTCTACTCGAACCTCACGCGTCCCGTTCTGCAGATCGAATACTCGAAGGTGAGCGGCGTCATCAGCGACGTCGCGCCCGGCGGCCCGGGCGAGCGCGCGGGATTGCATCGCGGCGACAAGCTGCTGTCCGTCAACGGCGTTCGCGTGCAGCGCGGCATCAATCCGCTCTTCTTCGTGCGCGCCGGCGATGACGTTCCGCTCGTGACGACGCGCGGTGCGATGACGGTGACCGCGGTTCCCGCCGAGCGCGCGCGCCAGGCGGAGCTGCATCGCAGCGGCAGCCGCATGTCCGCAGCGATCTCGAGCTATCTCGTTTTTCCGCTCGATCTCTGGATGTTCGGCCTCGGCGTGATGATTCTCGGACTGCGCCCCGACGATCGCGACGCGCGCGTGTCGTCGTTGTCGCTCATCTATTGGGCGAGCGGTCATCTCATCGTCGATTTTCCCGGCATGGGCGCGCTGCTGTCATCGCTGCCAGTCATCGCACGCCTGTCCATTTATCTCGTCGACGACTTCTTCCTCGCAGGTTTCTTCAGTGCCTGCCTCTATTTCGCGATGACGTTCCCATCG
>Ga0075425_100001911_pt1 | contig 20520 bp, 37 predicted proteins | sample SoiMethybrSBSTD4_FD_75300 | JGI IMG/M metagenome (GOLD analysis project Ga0075425, IMG submission 75300) | Bulk soil microbial communities from a Populus tree surrounding site in Tennessee, USA - Soil MetaG P. TD hybrid SBSTD4 | ecosystem: Environmental > Terrestrial > Soil > Tree plantation... | reverse complement strand
CGCCTAGATCGTTGACTTGAATAGAGTTAAAAAGTAGCTTAGGACTATGGCCCTCTTTAAGTGTAGCACGGTATTCAACAGCGCCGCTAATCAATGCTTGCTGTGGTTCATTGTAGTTACGCTCCCAAACATCAGGGTTAACTACCTCTTGCACATCAAAGTCACTAGGATCTACGATGTGCTTAGCTACTAGCTTAGCGCGGCTATTTCGCCAATCAGGTTTAACCGTTTGATTACGACCCTTACCACTAACAGTCATTAGTTCGGCTTCGTAAGCATCTCTAGCCTTGCCGGTCATCTCCATAATTAGAGTATAACCCCCCCAATTAGGAGTATACAGTACTTTTGTTTTTAGTCTACCGCGGCTAGCTAGTACACTATCAACAGTAATAAAGTTAGGGGCAGACATTGTAAGCACTCCTTAACTCGAACTATCTAGGATTACGCTAAAGTAGGTTGACCACTAACCTTTAAAGTTACATCAGCACTGAGTTTATCGTCAATTGGCGCCTTGCTACTAAACTTACTTACGAAACCAGGGAAACTCCAGGTAGTAGCGCTAGTATCAGGAAATACGAGCGTCCAGGTATCAATCGTAGCGTTATTAGCTAGATCGGCCAATAGGCCAGTACCGGCATTATGAGTAGAGTTAGTTGGGATATAGTTGATAGTAAAGCTAACTTCGCCAGCATCTTTTAGCCCTTTGATAAACTCTCTCCAAGCCGCTGGCGATTGGTGATGAGTAACTTCAATGTCATCTCTCCCTAACTCTGGGGGAGTAATGTCGGTTACTTCCGCGATAGTGGTACCATTACGCTTTAAGAGGGTACCGAAGGCATTAACAGCACTTGACATTATTGTTTACCTCCTAAAGCGTTAATTATTGAACGCCAATGATAGCAACCTTGATAGCGGCATTATTGCTCTCAAAATAGAGGTTACCATCACTTTGGTAAAAACCGTTACGCTCTATAAAGAATGCTGCAAACTCACCCGCCTGCATTGTATACGCACCATAGTCGCCTGTTCGATTAAGCGTATTAGAATTAGCTAAGCTACTAATAAGAATTGTATACGGGTTAGCCCCATCAGTATTCTGGGCTAAGAACAGCAAGCGGTTAAAGTTACCGAATGCGGCTTGATTACCGCTAGCGCCGCTGCTACCCGTACAAGCCGCCATAGCATAATCCGCGCTGTTAGCCGCGATTGGTAGCACGGGATATGGCCCTATGGGAGTAACCAGCGTGATAGGCGTTCTAGCCATTGTAAAATCTCCTTAGAAACTGTAAAAGGTTTCAATTATTTAGGGTCGTTTTAGGGCTTCCCAATGCGGCGACCCTTTGTAAATCCCTACAGTAGAATATCCTCAAATGCCGTACCGCTTTGCAATGCGGTTTATACGGTAGCGTTCAATTACCCTAGTCACAGTACCTAAACGCTTATCCGCGCCGATTGGCGGCTTGTCTGTAAAGGCTACATTGGGGTTTATTGCCCCCATAGCTAAGAAATTAAACGTTTCGCGCCTAACTTCAACTGTTGTTGCTAATGGCTTGACACTAGCACTATAGACAAAGTTAGGTATCGATTGAAAGTAAGTAGCCATTGGATCATCAAATCCAAATACCCATAGCGTAGGATTAGGAGGGGGATTAATCGTTAATGTTGCCTGAATGACTTTGGTCTCTAATGGTAAATAGGACATTGAACTATATGGATCAGGCCAATACCAAACAAAATATTGAAATGTACTACTTTGACCGTTAATGCTACCAAGTTGACCAATAAACCAACTTAATTTAGCATCACAGATCACACTAGGTTCTCTACCGTAGGGTACAAACCAACTAGAGTAAGGCACCTTAACTTTAAGACTTGTCATAGCAACCTATAATTTAGTAAGTTGTATCGTGCAAAACTAATAGATCAATCACTCGGCGCTGTTTTTGCGTTTCTGGGTCTGGCATTGACATATCGTTAAACCAAATTATCCGATCGATCCTATCAGTATAAATCCCATTGACCACAGTACCTTTGTAATCGCGTAGTACCCGCTTTAAGTTATCTCTAACTACTTTAGCTAATTCATAAGTAGTATGCCATATGTCTAATTGTATCCTAGTTTGAGCAAGGTTACTGTTACCCTGATGACTACTTACTTGCTCATCACTAATTTGTTGAAAACCGATGCTAGGATAAGTAGGGTTCTCAGGAATTGGATTAGGATAGATGCGAGTACCGACTAACCCACTTAACGTGCTATCCTGTTGAATTAAATATTTAATTGCATATGCAATATCACCAGCGCTCATACACTTTCAATTTGCGCCTTTAACGCTGCTCTGATCTCCTTGATCGAAAGTAGTTTATAGTTATCAAACGCTGGTCTAAGGTATGGTTGTGCCCCCATTCGTTTAGTACCAAATTCAACGTAAGGCCCATATTCTACATTAGTACCAACCTCTGTCATTACTCTAGTATTGAATTGGTCTGTAACCTCAGTATGAATTGATCTAGCTAGGGTACCCGTATCTTTAGGACATTTACGCACAGCAGCATTCTGCATTACCATAGCGCCGCTAATAGCAGCATTTCTAAGTACCACACCTTGTGTGTGCTCTTTAAGTTGACCAAACTTACGGCCTAATTCCTCTAGGCCGTGTAAGTGCATCTTAATAGCCATTACGTTATGATCTCTGTGGTTAAAAAAGTTACAGTATGTGTATCATCGTGTTTAACGGCTAAAATATTATGGTTATAAACACCGTCAATCTTAATTCGATCTTCAACATCGATTAGCGGATAATAACCCTTTAGACAAATATCCCAAGCCGTTTCAACAATCGTATTGTCAGGTCGTCTTACCTCTTTAGTTGGGCTAGTCGGTTCAACATAACAGAGTATATTAGTCATCGTTAGGCTAGCAGTATAAACAATACTTTCCTCTCCACTATAGGGATCTTGGATCACACTTTCGGCTTCAATGGTACCTAATGAGTTAAAATGCTTAGGTAACTTCTGCATTAATCTAGGATCTACAATAACCCCCAATATTGCTAAGTTAGGCATTATCCGCCAATCCCTACTTGATTACGTTCAATCTCATTTAGTAACCTCTCACGTTCACCAAATGGATTGAGTACCATTTCAGCCCAATCAAACAAATTACCACTAGAAGCATCGTCAAAATCAGCGCTAGCGTCAAAGTCTTTTGCTACCGCTCGTAACGCATCAGCGGTTTTTGCCCCATCGGTTTGTAGCTGTAGGAGCTGAATAACCTTCAATACGAGCGCTTGATTACCCGCCATTACACGATAGGCTAATGCCGCTGCTCTCTGAAGGTTATTGCTCTTTAAGCCTAAAAATACCTCCAATTCATTATCCTGAAAAATAGGGTTACTTGCGTCAACGTCAACTAATAACAAGCGTAGCTTACCAATATCTGTAGCTGTGTCATTAGTAAACGCCATTGCAATTATTTCCTAGTTGCGGGTTTCTTCTCTTCAACCACAGGAGGTGGGGGTACCACACTAGGTACATTAAGCTCTTGTAGAGCCATTCTAATCAATCGCAATTCAATTAGCACAGCTCTAACGTACCATTCATAGCCATTGATAGGGTTGGGAGCATCTTTAGGATCGTAGCTAAGACGTTTCGGTGTTTCTTCACTCATAATTCACCTAACATTGGCTTGACCAGCTAAACCACAGGAGTGCTTACGTCTAATGGTTTAGCTGGCTAGCCCAACTTAACTACCGCTACCATTAGAAACAACAGCCATTTTAGGATCTACTAGGGTACCACCAACGATGTGCATAGCCTTGATATGGGTAGACATATCTTCAAATTGGCCCATTGTTGGGTCTACCGCTCCGCCCATTCGCATTGTATTAGGCGCTTTTTGCCATAGGCTAGGTTGCTCATAACCCTCTAGGAAAGTCATTTCCATAGCTGGTCTACCAACATTAGGATCGGCAAACAGATACCAGGTAGTATGCTTATTAGCCGATGTGTCAACGATCGGTAGATACCAGTTAACCACAGGATTGATACGCTGTGCCCAATTAGGGGTGACATAGCGGGTACCAGCCGCCGTGGTAGCGGGTGTGATCTCAAAGTTGGTAGCACGTAGGATCTCTTCAGCAGTAATTTGTAGTAGTGGAGGGATTAGCAACGTCAACCCTGTAATCTCAATTGGATCGCCTCCACTATCTACCTGCCTGTACATTACGTTTAGCGCGTCTCGCAATGCTTGAACGCTAAGCGCCGGATTGTTACTAGTAGCGCCATTGGTTATATTGACAAGGTTTTTATTGGTATTACTGAAAAATGTTGCATTCGGCCCATTACCGGCGCTATCGATGAAAAGCTGTGTAGCAAATTTCTCCTCTGTACGAGTAGCCCCATTACTAAGGAGCGTTGGTACCCTGGAGAGAAAGTTAAGCGCGCGGTTAATCATCATACGCCAACTAAACGCTACCCCGCGCTCGTAAACCTGTACTTGCGTTGTATAGCCAGTTTCGGCTAAGCTATTGTCGTAACTAACATTCTTTCCTTCAGGTTTAGGATAAGCACTAGGGTAAAACGGCGTCTGAAGACCATCAATAGCAATTAGACGTGATTGTCGAAAGTCAGGGACAGTACCACGTGTGGCATACTGTTGCCAGCTAGTGGTAGCGTTCTGGTACTGAGCAAGCAACCGACGATCTAGAATGTCGCCAAATAGGATCGGAAAGTCACTAGTACTCATTACCTCACGTAGTTGACTTTCACTTAGTCTACCACGTTGCCATAGGTCTAGTGTTTCCGCCATTCGTAAAAGTTTGTTTAGATAGCGCGGATCACGTTGCCGGTTGCGATAAAACTGTGTACTACTGATAATGTCAAGTGCTACTTCTTCAAACGATCGGTTATGTACACTAGACCAATCGTCAAGGTTCATAGCGGTAATTGCATCAGGCATTGTCTAACTCCTATTACGATTAGCCTAGTTTACTTCCGAGTATAGGTAATCCACGCGGCGTACAGATAGATTGCATCAGTGCCGTGCGCAGCGGGAATAAGATCAATCGAAGCGGCTTTAGGATAAGCACCAACATCACTAGCAGCAATTGTAACTGTTTTATCGGCAACCGTAGCGGCTAGAGCAGCGGTATTACCTCCAGCATTCGTATCACCAACACCTTCCCAAAAACTTACCGCAATTACTGGAGTATCAGTAGCACCAGCCATACCACAGAGCAGGTGAACGACCATCGTAGCAGCATCGTCTAGATCGGGTGGATATGGAAAACTCCAAGTAATCGGAATAACTGAGGTAGCGGCCCAAGCAATCCGCAATTGCTTATCAGTCGCACCATTAACCCGTTTAAACGTAGGATCGGTATCTAGTGAGATCAAACCGCCGTCGGCAGCGTTCTTAGCTGCTATATCGTTAGAGGCAATCAATCTAGCTTGCGCCAATGGTAGGGGGATAAACCCTGTACCTAGCGTAGTAGTCAGCTTAGCTGTGGTAATTGCGTTGTCTGCAATATCACCTGTAGCTACCCCTAGATCGGCTAGTTGGGTAGTACCTACAGTACCGGCCCCTAGAGTACCGGCCCCTGGTGACATTATATGATCTACTACAATCGTAGTGGTAGATCCGCTATTAACAGCGCCTCTAGCATAACCAAAGAAGTAACCACTAGCTTTCTTACTCAAAAAGCCGCTACCGTCGTTTACATCGGCGTCAACATAGTATAGTTCGTCTCCATCGGCCACAGCGCTATTGCCGCTATCGTTAACCCCTTTAACCGATAGTTTCCATTGCCTATAACCAAAGTCAACAGTAGTATAGCCACTAGGATTACCTGTGATGGAATTACTACCCGCTTCTGTGGTTAGTGCTACGCCAGTTCTAGAACCTAGCCGACAGGGTTGGCCGCTACTAGGTGCTGTTGGGTGTGAACAGATAACAGATTGACGACTGTTATCCTCCATTACCATATTAGTTGCCATATTTAATACTCCTTAGATGCTTATAGCGCCGCAATAGCCTTATCAACCTGCTCAGCTAGTTTATCTACGTCAGCTTCATTAAGGTTAGAAAATTGACTAGCATTTCCCATTCCAACTACAGCGCCAACGCCCAACTGAGCTAGATATTGCATCTCAGCGTCAACTGCCGTTTTAAGCCGCTCATTAAGTACCTTATCATCGATAGCTCCACTTTCAGTCAACGGTAGACCTTGCACTAGCGTCAAGCGCAAGCGTGTTTTTGTGCTACTATGTAGCTGTGGATACTGTACTAGTGCGGCTTCGATTAGCTTATCCGCTGTATTCACACGCTGCTGCTCAGTAAGCGCTCGAACGGCTTCACGAAGCCTAGTCATTTCCAATCGTTCTTCGTCTGTCATCGGTGCATCTCCATTATTAGATTGTCGCTTACTCTCCGCAAGCGCTAAAACCTTACCGCCGCGACCAGGTAACGTAACGTAATCTACTGATCTACCTTCAGTAATCTGATCTACTATGGTTTGCCCATTTTCAACGTGTGCTCTGCCGTTGGCTCTAATTGACATGCCAATATCGTTAGCAATAGTATTCAGATCGTTGGTAAACGATGGTCTAACACTTGCTGGTGCGTATAATCCCGGTCCCTCACCGTTATAGTCATCGTACCACTTAGCATCTTCTTTTAGTGTGCTACCCAGATTGTTAATGCTGCCCTCCGGTCTATTAGCCTCTTCTGTAGCTGTTGGGTGGTCAATGAAGTTATGCATTCCTTTTTTGAAAATACGATCTTGCGCGGCTCTTTTGAGCACTTCACTTGAATAAAAACCACTACTACCCTTACCTGGTGAGATAAGTTTTAGCATTACCTCTCCACTAGGGCTAACAGCCTTTTCAACCAGTCTAACGCTATCGCTAATCAATTCAACGCTAGCGCTCTCCATTGAACTAACCACAGGAGATGGAGGGGCGGGATCATTATCTGAGGTTTTAACGTAAGTTACTTTGCGGGTTACTTCGTAGGGAGTACCAAAGGTAGCTACACCCGTTTCATCTAGAGTATATGATCGTTGTTGACAGTTGCCGCCCCAACCAACCTGATAAACCACGCTATCGTCAAAAATATCTTGTATATAAGCGTTGGGAGTATCTTCTTTTAATTCACGACTAATAGCCGCATAAAGATCACTAGCTGACCAGCCTTTAGCCTCTTTAACGGCTTTGTTTTTTGCCCCGTCTTCTGTGGTTTCTTCGTCGTCAGTTAAGGTAGGATCTACGATACTGAGCACACTTTTAAGCGCGTTATAAGCTTGTCTCAGAACGCTCTCATTCTTGCGACTGATTGTCTTTCCCGCCTCTTGAATTAACATTAGTTTCTACCTTAATATCAGGGTTAACGATTAAGCGTTTAATTAGATTATCAAGCCATTGTGCCTCAACAGTTAATGCCGAGTGTACTCCACTAGTACTCGAAAAGCCCGGTATTTTCCATTGTTCATTAAATGTACTACCGCGTTCAATCTCAAAATTATATGTACCAGCCATAAAAATACCTAGCTAATTTAGCTAGGTACTAAGTGTACTCAAAAGATTGTTCGAACTATATAGGAGTAACTTTAAGCGTTCTCAAATCAATTATCTTTGGAGTATCGTTTTTATGTTTAATCTCTACTTCTAATGTTGCTAGTGAAACCCGTAGGAGTAACCTACCTGTGGTTGGGTCGCGCACTTCGACGAACTGTCGTAAAGCGCGATCGTTTGAATATGCGTCAATTATAACGCCGTTGTCAAGCATTGTCTACTTTCCTTCGATATAAGGCGCTACAGCGGCAACCAGGATGGTCTAGGGGCCGATCTACTCCGCTAGAGAATGCTTCGTCAACGTCAATCCATCCTTGCGCTTCGTTTGAAGCGCAGTGCGGATCTACACGCGCATCGCCAACGGTTAACCACGATTTTTCAAAAGCTAAACCAGTATCCATAGCTGAGCGAACCAAGTCAATATTACCCTGTTGATACGCATTACCAACCTCAGTAATCGCAATTAGCTGTGTTCTAGTACGAAGTGCTTTACGCTCTTTAGATGTTAGTTGTGACCAATCGTTAAACATCGATCGCATATCCTTAGCAATGCGATCGTAGCTATGTCCATTCTCTAGACCATTTTCGATCAGGGTTTTAATTCTACTTCTAGTTTCTTCGTTAATTCCTTTAATGAGATCAGCGCCATAGTTCTTAAAGTATTTAACTGCTCTAGGGTTTTTAAGGTCAAAGCTAATACCTGTGTTCAATTGCTTATCTAACGCTAAAGCACTTAGTAGGTAAGTCTCTTTTAAAGCTTGCTCTATTGGTTTGATATACTCTCTACTAGCAGTATCCAATTCATCACTAGTGTTATCGGCTTCACGTAGTCTATGATTTTTCTTCAGTGCGTTACTGGCAACGATCGATTGCTTTTTAAACATTCGACTAACTAGCCGTGCTACTTTAACGGTCGCGTTATATTGCTTACTCTTAACCTCTATAAACTTGATTAAGTGTCGAGTATTATCAATTAGTTGTAAGGCTAGCAATTGCTTCTCTTAACGCTTCAAGTTGATTATTAAGATCGTTCATCGGCGCAGTTAATTCAGGGTTAGTATCAACCATTGCGGTATCATCAGGATACCACATATCAACTACCTCATCTACGTCATCAATACCTAATTCAGTTAAAACTAGTTTAGCTAAAAATTTTTTATCAGGTATGATAGTGGGGGTTTGACCGTTAAGTGTAGCACCAATCAAGATCGCTTGCATAAACTCAGCAATATCGCGTACCAGGATTGATGGGAACTTAATTGAAATGTTTTTATCTATACCCTCATTAAATGCTACCGTAAGCTCATCATATTCATTAAGGACTGTTTGACCAAATGGCTTCAAAGGCCCCTGAGAGGCTACTACAGCGCAATAAAGCGCGTAGTCAAGGAGAGTAGCATAAATTTCTTTCCACAGCTCTTGCCGGTCAAGAAAGCCCAATTCAGTAGGTCTATCTAGGCTCTTAGCTGTTGCTAGAGTACCTTGGTTAGGATCGCCGCTTAGCATTGGATCGGGCAAACCAAAACCACTAGCTACCATATGCCTGATCGGTTGGCCTTGATCGGCGCTAGTGGTTGAATTAGCTGTTCTAATAGGATCTAAAGGGGTGTCCTGATTAATATACGTTGCGGCTGTGGTTGGAGGGGGGTTAGTCTCTACTCCCAACGCGCCCGTAGCGAACGTAGTACCTAGCTTAGCTTTAGCAGCTTGAATAGCTTGACTACCTCCACTTGTTTTTAAATTCCAGGCAAAGCGTGCTAGCGCTCTAATGACTGTAGCAAAGTCACTTAAAAAAGTGGTATAAGCTTTAGCCCAATCAAGTGTACTATAAACCTCACTAACTCCAAAACGCCAATCACTAAAAGAGCCTGTTTTAACGTGATAAATTGAGTTAGGATCTACGTCAAAGTTACCAATCTTTTGAATGTCCTTGCCTTTAGTATAACGAAAGTCACGATAGTAACGGGTAGCAGTTTTTTCAGTTTGATTACCAGTATTAATATCAAATTCTTGGTACGTCCAAACACGCTTATAGAACCACGTTTCTGATTTGTTTTCGGGGTTAGTAATAATATCTTCGATCTCACTAGTGGCAATATCACTAACCCGTAGATTACCCGTAACAGGATGCATAAATAACACTAAAAACAAGTTACCGTCTAACCGTAAATCAATATCTTTTTGTTTACGGGCTATTTCACCTGTTAACTCACGCTGATTATGCTGATCATCTAAGAACCTTTGAACTATAGCATTAATATCATCGTCTTTAGCAGATATATTAACCCCGCGACCAAAGACATAAAATGATTGTAATTTAACCCCCCTATTAATCAAAGGGTTCTTTAAAAACATTATCCTAGCAAGCTTACAGATAGTTCGTAGACCACCTCTACTAAACTCCTGATCGGCTTGCCACGTAAGCCTAACCCAATCTTGGTTCTCTAAGGCTAACTCTAGATCGGTTAGTCGCTCCTTAAACTCCACATCATCGCTAACACCCCTAAATGCTTCATTAAGGAGCATTGCAACATTATCTAGGCTAACTCCATTATTAGTCATTCTTTAACCTCAAAACCAACAAACAGGGTAAATTGATGCGACAATCCGCATTCACGACAGTTAATCACACCAAATGGATTAAGTGTAGTACAATAACGACAGACCAACCCATCAGGAGTATGATTAAAGATTGCTTCAATGCCGTTAACTTGCCAACGATGTTTACCCTTACCAACCTCACGGTTAATCTCACTTGTGATATGCTTCACAATCGCGGGGGGTATTGTAGTGTCAACCACAGGAGATGGGGTAGAACCATCGGCTAACTCACTGCCCTTAACCGTCTTAATTTCGTTACTCATTGTCTAAGCTCTCCTTAAAATCAGTTACAGCTTGCGGTCCTACAGAAATAGCAACAGCAAGCCGCCCTAGGCGATCGGCAATGGACTGGATTACTTCGCGTTGGTGTTTGAGTACTTCTAGTATCTGTGCTGTGGTCAATTGACCTGTGTTATCTTCAACAATAATATCCGTAATTGGCGCTATTAAATCTTCTGTAAATTCTGGTAATGTTGCGTTGTCTTGTAGCTTATGAATAGTCAACACAATCTCTTTATATAGATCATTCATATCACACCTTATGTGCAAGTAGTGACATTGGGATACGTTTAGCCGTAAATCGACTAGGGTACCGCTTAACCTCTTTAGCGCGGGTATAGACGGTCATAGGAGGTTGAAGCCTAGCACGTGCTAACTGTCTTATAGCATCGTTGAAATACGCCGCTCCGCCTAACTTTCGCATTAGTTCAATGGTACTATCAACAAATGCATTACCGTATTTTAGCCGTAGCTTAACTACGTCTTCAGCGCCATAGGGAGCAGTATATGCAAGTATTAATTGGGCTTGCTCAGTAGTAATCATTGTGGCGGATTAGTACTAGCGCGACCAACAATTAGCTTAGCTAGCCAGATGATAGCATTACCAACCGCCCAACCCAAACAGAGGATAATACCATCGGCAAATAACCATAGACCTTCAACTAGCGTTAGATGTAGAGGCATCTCTAATCTCCTACGTCAAAAGTAATTGGGATATTACTACCAAGTTTAAACTTATCAAAGATTGCGGTATTGGTAATAGTCATCTCTAAACTAGCAGTTGGTGTATATTTCCACATAAGATGGTTGGGATCGTCTTCTTTAGGTGCATACGAAGCATTCATACGAATAACCTGTGCTGTCGCGTTACCATCTTTGTCTTTGCGCTCCAATACATCATTAACGACAAATAATGCTTGAATTATCATTTTACCCCCTTAGCTCTAGTTTTTTCAACCACCGTATCATTTGCCTTAACGAAACACTCTCCGCAGATGACTTGACGTTTACCGCTTTCCTTAACAATAACAATGTGGATACCTGTAACATTCCATAGAATATTACTACAGCGATCACATCGTCTATCTTCTTTGATTACGAGCGCCATAGCCAGTCCCTTTTATTCCATTCACTAGATACCATACACGCCATTGTTGCATCTAATTTATCATTAAGATATGCAAAATGCAATGCCTCATCGTCCATTGCTTTTACTTGACGCCGCAGTGTCAATAACAGTCTAAAGCGGGTACCTTTAGGTAGATCAGGGTAAAACCTATTAGTATGGACTAATTGAGTATTGTTCATCGTGTATCACTAATGCTTGACGTTCTTCTAACTCAGTACCAATATTATCGACAAACGCTACAGCATATCTCATTGCATCGCAACCGTGGTTATCTCTATCAATTGGTACCTCTTTAACCAATTTACCACTATTATCATCTTTAGGCCATTCGTAGCCCTCTATTTCATCTTCTGTACACGTCGGCTTGTGATCGTCGCTTAATCGTTCGTCAATCGAAACAAGACTATCCCGCATAAGATATAGTCGGCAATTGTATTGTACATTTGATCCGTCACTACGCAACCTAAGTGCAACAGCTTCAATGCCCAATCTAATGTGTTTAATTGCCTTGACATTATCAATACCGTGTTTAACTAATGTAGCGCGATCTTCAGCGTCCCAATCACAAACCACAGCGATAATGTTTTCACCGTTACTTAGAGTAATGATTTCTGGTGATACGTCTTCTACTAATCGTTGCGTTTGATAAATCTCTCTATAACGAAACATTCTACCATCTGGGGAGATTGTCCACCATTGTACACATAAGGGATTAGTATACCCAAAGTCAATACTAATAATTCTAGGCCAGCTAGCTGGTATATCAAACCGATCGATTAAGTGAACATTAGCATCATATTCAGGATAAACTGCACCTTCAGCGCTAGCCCATACGCCCAACCCTAACCGCTTTAATCTAACCCCTGTTAACCGCATTAACCGTTCAATATAGCGTTTACCGCGTTCTGTCCAATCGTTAAGTAGGCGATCCCATAATTGCGGGTTATCTTTATGGGTTGATTGTAAATGAACTAAGCTACCGCTATCAATTCGTTTCTTAATCCAATGGTTTTTACTAGCGGGGTTAACGTCAAGGATAATGAATTGATACGATAGTACACCCGATCGAAGTCTAGTAGTAAGGGTTTCGTAATCACTTTCGGTGATCTCTTCGGCTTGAATAATCAATACAATGTCATATTCAGCGCTAAGTATCTTACCAATGTGATTAGGATCTAACCCACCTATATCTATTTCACTACCATTTGAATAACTATAAACCTGCCTATTACGTCGTTGTGGCCCATTAACCACAAGAGTGTGTTTTAAGCCTAATACGTTCCTTTCAAACGTAACTAGACCAGTATTTGATAGGCTAGTACGGGTTTTACGAGCGATTAGTACTCGTAATCCGGCATACTCCTGACAAAGCTTATTAATAAGGTACAAAGCCCCAAATGATTTACCAGTACCAGCCGGGCCAACTAGCGCAACGTCTCTATCACCGCGATAACTATGTAACTCAGCTACAGCACCATAGAACACAGTAGTATAGTTATTCTCCGCTGCTCTCTGACGCTTCTGCGCTTCTCTCTGAGCGGCTTCCCTCTGTGCGTCCAACCGCGCTTGCGCTGTGCTCTGCGGTGTTTTGTTGTATTGTGCTATTGTAGACATCTAATAGTGTTAATTCACCAGCGTTAAATTTATCAAGCGTTTCATCACTTACTCTAGACCAATCAATCGTAAAGCTAACCCGCTGTGTCATATCTACACGTTCTGAGTACTTTTCAGGGTACATACCCTTCAATAAAAAGATTGACGCCGTAATAGCTGGCGCTGTATTACCTTTAATTGCCTTTAGATAAGTTGCACTTTCTAACGCCTCTTTACTAAATTGTATTGCCTCTTCCCATCTGTGTTTAAAATCAGGGTCCTCATTACGCCATTCATAGACCATAGCACGACTAATTTTAATTACCTCACAAACTACTGACACGTTATGTAATCGTTTTAATGCTTCAATAAACATATCCTTTTTAATGTCTGTCTGTGCATCGTGTACAAATTTAATTAAACTATCTTTTCTAAACGGCATAACTCACCAACTACTAGTCAATGGCGTTTCATAATCACTATCATCCGGTAAATTCTTTTCCCAAACATAATAAGCCTTAGTTAATGCATCGTCCAATTCATCGCACATATCGGTTTCAAGAGTACCATTAGCATACGCTCTTAATACCGCAATAGCACAGATGATTGATGCATCAAACGGGCTAATTGTTTCAGTAGAATTATCGTCCATTATACACCTTATCTAATACAAATAGGCCAAATACCAACATCAAAACAACTAATAGCGCAATACCACCAATTGTCAATCGTCTAAACAACCACGCTTCCCTTTGACCAGTATCCCGCTTGTTATCAATATCTTTTAACTCTTTTTTAGTACTATCATCAAATTCTTTCATTCGATAGTGAACAAATAATACACTATCGTGTATATCCTTCCTAACATCCTCAAACATCTTGTCGATACGATCATTATTCTCCTGAAATGCCTTAACTAATAAATCATTACGCATATCCTCATTACTAACCAAGTACGCAACCGTTTTATTTAACTTATCATACTGTGCGGTTAATCCCTTAATAGCCTTTTCAAGCCGATTTATCGTCTGATCGCTCATTTTCAAGTGCTGTGATACGTTCTTCGTGATTAGTTATTTGAGCTATTAATCGCTCATCTGTAATATCGTCTATCCTTCGGTTAACCTTATGTAGCTCATCAATAATTGATAGCTGGTCAACTTTTTGCCCCTCCCTATAACGCCTACTTTCAATGTTATGCGCTTCGAGTACTTCTAGTAAACGACTAACAATCGTATTAACATCGCCTATTTGCTCCAAAATATCTTCTTTTTCAGACCAAAGGGTACTAAATGATCTACCACTAATAGCCCGTAAAGTACCCTGTAGCTCACTTAGATACTTATTAGCAATTAATGTGCGATTGTTAGCATCAGTTTCATTAACCAATTCTTGTAAAATACGTTCGAGTACAGTTAGATCACTCATCAAATTTCACTATATAAATAGGCTCTTGCGTGACTATTTGCCTTATAATAAACACAAAAACCACGCTCAAACATTTGAAACGAACAGTCATTAATATAGGTTTCATTGCTCATACAAGCCCCTAGCTCCCTAGCACGTTTATACCAACACTGAGGTATTGTCCAATTTTTCATTAATAGGTAATTACTACCCCATAAACCCCAAATATCAATACTACTCTGTTGCATAGCCCTTAAACACCAATTCTCAATCTCATCTACAGTTAAGCCAACGGGATCGTAGCGTTCTTTTGGTTGTCTAAAATCAATATCCTCGTGTCTAACCACGGGCAATGGCCCATAAAGACTGCGCCAATGATTAATTAGCCAACCCATAGCTAGTAACTGGTCACCAGTATACGGATCGCGCCCATCCTGTAAATTCTCTAATTCAAACCCCAAACTAACATCGTTAAACGTTGCCCCGCGATAGCCTTGCCATTGACTATAACCGGCGTGATTAGCGGCTAAACTATCGTCAAGCATTCGATAGATCGCCGCGCCAACCCGCATTACTTCAGGCTTACCCTCAACCAGCCATATTGATCTATCAGCTCTTGGAAATTTTTGAATGAGGCAATGAATACTAACCCCGCGACCATTACCCCCATTAGCCAAATAGCTAAGGCTATTCTTACCAACAGTGCTATGTGCGGTGATTACTCGAATGGGCTGATTATTACGAGTACTATAATATTCACATTTATAGCTTGTGATGATAGTAGGAGGTAGACTAATCACAGATTAACCATTTTCTCTAGCATTGCCTTAGCACGAAGATAAATACAATTAGGTTTATGCTGCTCAGTACTACCAGGTTGATATTCGTGGCAGAAAAAACAACTGCAATCACCATTAAGACTTTCAATGATTGGGCTATACACCCAACTATCAGATTGAAATAACTCAATCCATAGCTGCAATGCCTCATCTGAGATATGAATACTAATCAATGGCTGTGACATACAAGCCTCTAGAGGTGAAAATTTTGGCGCGGTCAATTGGCCGATCTCCACAAACCAACCAACCGCGCCACATACAGCCCCACGCCACGACACCATTATAGCACCATTGGCAAGCCCCCTCAAATATGACAAAAAGTTAATCGGCGCACAACCAATGCAATAGGATTGCAAAGGCTTCCGGGCTAGACAAGCCCCAACGAACCTGCTACAATAGTCGCACAAAGTCTCATATAGTATTAAAGGTAAGAAAATGCAAGAGAACACCAATGGGCATACGCTACTATCACTCCACGAAGCAAAAGAGCTATTAGGCGTGTCAAGAGCTACGATGTTTAGGATTATCAAACGTAATGATTTACCCATTGCCAAAACTAGTTATTTAGGTAAGCGTCGCTACTGTTTCTTCTATCAAAGTGATGTAATCAACCTCAAAAATACCCGCAATATCCCCCTAGATTAATTCGGGCTAACTGCTCAGTAGAAAGTAGTGATAACTATGACTGATAAGCTGTTGCCTGAAAAGCCAACTGCGTTAACGCCAATTTTTGAGAACGTTCCTAACGAACTAACCCAACTTAACCAATGGGTATGCTGGCGTTACGTTTACCGTAAAGGTAAATGGACAAAACCCCCCTATACCCCAACTAACCAAAATGCGAGTACAACCAATCACGCTACCTGGTCAACTTTTGAGCAGGTTAAACACGCCTATTTAAATCCTCAAAATAAGTTTGATGGGGTAGGCTTTGTGTTCAATGGTGACCACAGCGGGGTTGACGCCGATCATACAACAGAGATTGATGATCTAATTAAGGCCATTAACAGTTATGCCGAGTACTCGCCTAGTGGAGAGGGCATACACATCTATGTCAACGGGCAGGTTAACCCATTAGGTAAGCGCAAGGCTAATTTTGAAGTTTATTCAATAGGTAGATTTTTTGCGGTCACTGGTCATAAACACCCTTTAGCGCCAACAACGCTATCAGAACTTAATGGCGCTGTTCATAAACTTTATGACCAATTATCGACTAATAGCGTAACCCCTAACCAACCACAGGAGGTACAACTAACTTCTAGCAACAGTCTAGCCTTTACGCTGGCTACACAAGCCCTTAACGATAGGCTAATCCGCGATCACATTTTTGCGAGTGTATGGAGCGGTAACGCTAAATACAATTCAACCTCTGAGGCTGTATTAGGTCTAAGAACCGATCTATTACGCCTAACCTACGGCGATCAAGAGTTAGCCGATAGTCTCTTTAGAACTAGTCCACTTTACGCGATCAATCCGTCTAAATACGATCGCACAGCCAAATACGAATATCCTAAAGCTTTTGAACGTATCAATAGTCAACTGACTAACTATAGCCAACCGCAAACTAGTCGTTTCACAACGATTAGCCTCTGTGATGCATTTAATCAACAACCCCCAAAATGGCTATTTAAGTACTACTTGATAGCTAATGAGAGTAATGTGCTATTTGCCCCTAGTGGAATGGGTAAAACAGCTTTTGCAGTATGGTTAGCCGTACAACTCGCCTTACAGGGTAAGCACGTCTTATATGGAGCTATGGAGAATTACCCTGGTGTAGCAGCTAGGTTAAAAGCTTATACTGAGCATTTACAACTAGATGCTACCCAACTACCCTTAACTCTTTTCAATACACCATTCTACTTAAACGGTAACGGTGATGCCGATGAATTAATTAGAGCTTACCAGTCTACCCAATATGATCTAATCATCTTCGATACCTTAACCAACATTACTAAGGGTAGCTTACTTAAAGATGATATAGTCAAAGAGGCGTTCGATAGCATACGCAAAATAGAACGCGGGTTAGGCTGTGCTAGTTGGACATTAACCCATACAGGTTGGACAAATCAAGATCGTGAAGCGGGTAGTATGTCACTACGCAATAACTCTAGCCATACGTTAGGGCTAGAAACCTTAGACGTAAACAATAATACGTTAAAGGTACTTTTTGCCAAAACTAGACATTTTGATACCAATAGTTTACCTGATATTACACTCAAATTAAAAAGCGCTACCACAGAGATGCAAGGCCAATCCTTTACTGGCGTATGGGCAGAGCCGGAAGAAACCCAAAGTTGGGTTTTTACCTCGAAACTTAGTACGGATTGCATTACAGTGCTACAAATCCTCAAAAGCGTTGAAACGGCCAATTTTACAGCATTACTCGATTTAACGCATTGGGATAAGAAACGACTATCTAAGGCGACAAGCATTTTAAAAGGCCGTTCATTAGTTTCTAAGGAGGACCGAAAATCGCCATATTCTATAACCGATAGCGGATTAACTGCACTCGATTAGTTTTTCGTTAGTTTCACGCTCCTAGAGCCATTAGTTTCTATTAGTTTCTGTTAGTTTCAATCTCGGTTTCTATTAGTTTCATTAGTTTCACGTATATAGAGTGAAACTAATGAAACTTAGAAAGAAACCAATCCGGCAAGGTGTTACGTTAGCGTATAAGACAATGGAGGTACCCAATGGCAAACCAAACATTGCAACTAGTGATCGATCGCTATGACACTCCATTACAAATTAGTAAATGGTTAGACGAATTAGCAGAGTTTCTTAGTGAGCATAACGAAGTTTACGAATGTAACTGTGAAGATGATCCAGAGAACATTAGAGGTAGCTACGAATGGGATACTAATGCATACAATCACGGCGATAATTGCCCTACTAACTTTGAAGATCACTATAACATCGTATTGACGATGTTAGCTAAAGCATTCAAAGAAGCGCAAGTAATTAATGGCACCTAAAAAGAAACGAACGCCAGATCAGCTAATCCTCTCCCTGTGGTTAAAGGGTAGGAGCTACCGCGATATAGCCGATCTACTAACCCGTAATGGTTTACCCATCTCTCACCAGACAATTAAAAATCGTTTAAGGTCTATGGCAATCATTAAACCCAACGTAGTACCGCGCCATAGAGTTACCCTAGAACTACTCCACAGCACAGCCAAAAGACTACTTGTAAAGAATAACGATAAAATCTAATTTTTTATTGCGCGTCCTAATGCAGTAAAATACTCCGACCTAATAGCAAGCCCTTACACAGCTAACCCTGTAAAATTTTACCGCATTAGAAAGCCAAATAGCAAAAAGGTGGCAGATGAGCAACAGCGATATACCAATCGGCTCACCAACTGACCTTAGCGCCCCGCCTATGAAGCCACAGCGCATCTCCGTAATCACCTTAGCTGACTATGCGCTAAATTGGACGGCGGGCGATAGCGAAGCGATTAACTATGCGGTTCTTCAAGCAATCTCCCTGTGGTCTAGTGCTGGTACAATCGAACTTGAAAAAGTCAGCAACGTTTTTACGTATGTCCAGGTGACAACCTATCGTTATTTGCCTAGTGTACAATCTTCCCTTATGAGGTTTAACCTTTATGTCCAAAGTAGATATGTTCGTAAATGATGTAAGTTGGCCGTTGGCGTTTATCCATACAGGTGGGATTGCCAACTATCAGTACAAGCTAGAGTACTGCGATCTGACTACTCGAAAAGTCATCAGGGAATTAGTCTACACGATTAATGATAAGACCATCAAACTACGCTATACCCTGATCAAATGGTCAGATTAAACTACACGCTAGCGGTGTAACGTACAACACTTGCGTTATTACAAGTAACCTGCTATAGTTCACACAACGAACGAATAACCTAGCAAAAAGGAGCGCTAACAATGGCAATCACTCAGGACAACGATCCGCGTCTCAACTTGAAGGAAGTTTTGAAGGAAGGTGGAGTAGCCGATCTCCCCAACATCAAGATCCGTGGTTACTTCGCTAAGGCAGTGATCGCTGAGCGACAGGGTAACCACAGCGATGCGCAAGCCAATCTTGATAAGGCCATTGCAGAAGAGACGATCTACCGCCAGAAGTAAACCCGACTATTTAAGTACTCACCTGTTGCGCGAGTATCGACGCTTTATATCGATTGCTACACAGGGAGAGAGCTACAGAACTGACGTGTAATTCGTAGTTCGTGGTAGTAAAAACTACTAGATACTGTCTCCGCAAGGCGTGGTAGCTAAGACGGCAGGTATACAGAATGAGAACCTCACAATCGATGCTACGGATAGTATCTAGTAGTCTAACTAAATAACGCTTGACTGGTTTAGCGTACTATAAGTAACGGTAGATTTATAACACGGTAGAGCCGACTACCAGCTAGACCAGCCGACAAGTGCAAAAAATGAGCCGATTACGCCAGAAAAAAGTTAGCATTTTATAGCGACACTTTTGGACAACTGGCGATCGGGTTACAGCCGATTATCAGTCAACCAATTAGCGCGCTAGTTGGAAAGGTTAGGCTAATGGCAATCGAATGTGTATTGTCATCAATGTACGTTCAACTCGTACTAATCGGCTGATCTATAACAATAAGGAGTGTATCCAATGGCAAGCCCTAAGAACGGCAAAGGCGAAATGTTTACCCATAAGCAAGCTGCTGTTTATGCTGGTGTGAGTGTATCGACAATTAAGGCAGCAATTAAGAACCACGCATTCGCGTCTATCTTCGATGGTCAAACCGATACGCACGTAGACCCGTATCGACCACTACCGATCGCATTGGTCAGTAAGTCAGCTATTGATGCCTGGCAAAAGGCTAAGGAGACCGCAGTTGCCGATGGTCGCGGTACCAACCGACGTGGCGGAGCGCGGTTTTATAAGATCCGCATTCCCGACAATCGCTACCAGGACTTTCTAACGCTGATCAACGCCAACGGCTTTGAAGCCCCTGTTACCGCCTTCAAATCCAAGGTAGCTAAGGCAAGCGATAACCCCCCTCCTGTGGTCAATGAGGCTAGCGCGGCCCCTAGCGCTGAAGTAGAGTTAGTCGAAGCCTAAAGCTAACTGCAAATAAAACCTTGCCATT
>Ga0075425_100001910_pt1 | contig 20523 bp, 19 predicted proteins | sample SoiMethybrSBSTD4_FD_75300 | JGI IMG/M metagenome (GOLD analysis project Ga0075425, IMG submission 75300) | Bulk soil microbial communities from a Populus tree surrounding site in Tennessee, USA - Soil MetaG P. TD hybrid SBSTD4 | ecosystem: Environmental > Terrestrial > Soil > Tree plantation... | reverse complement strand
AGAGCATCTGCTTGACCTTGCGCTCGTCGGAGCGGATCGGGCCCACCGCGCGGTCGACGCGGAAGACGATGGCGTCGATGGCGCCGCACAGGCGGGCCGCGCTCGCGGCGACGGCGTCGAACACCGGATGCACGTCCGTCGGCGAGCTCGAGATGATGGCGAGGATTTCCGCGGCGGCGGTCTGCCGCGTGCGCGTCTCGCTCAGCTCATGCGCGAGCGCGTCGGCCTCGGCGTCCTTGCGCGCGAGCGCACGTGTCACCGCGCGGAGGCGCTTCTCCAGCGCGGCGATGCGCGCGACGAGGTCGGTCTTCGTCGGCGATGGGCGGGCAGGCGTCGACCGCCGGACCGGCCGCTTCATCGCGCTCCCGCCGCCGCGAAGCGCTCCGGGCGGAACGGCGCCAGCGCCGCGCTCGGGACGCCGCCGACGATCTCGCTCGCGATGAGGTGGCCGAGCAGCGGGCCGAGGGTCACGCCGCTGTGGGTGGCCAGCACCCAGGCATTGGAGAAGCCCGACACGCGCCCCGCGATCGTCTGACCGTCGGCCGGCATCGGACGCACGCCGATCCGGCTGTCCACCAGCCGCACGCCCCGCGCCGGCGGAAACACGCGGGCCGCGCGTTCCACGAGCGTGGCCGCGATCGCCGCCGCCGTCGCCGGCGCCGTGGTGTCCGTGACCAGCCGATCGACGTCGCTGGCGCCGAGCAGCAGGCCGCCGCTCGCGTCGGGGCGCAGATGGACGTCGGGAGCGTGGACGACACGACCGAGCGGCTCGGCGGGCGGAGAGGTGACGGCGAGCAGCCCCGGGACGCGGTCGACGGGAACGGTGACACCGAGCGGAGCGAGGAACGCGCGCGTCGCCGGGCCCACACAGCTGAGCACGGCGCCGGCGACGATCTCGCCGTCGTCCACGACCACCGCGTCGACACGATCTCCGCTCGTCCGCAACGACCGGACCGGTGTACGCGGGCGGACCTCCGCGCCGGCCTTCGTCGCCGCCGCCAGCAGTCTCGCGATCGTCCGCGGGACGTCGAGCCAGCCGTCGCCGGCGTAGAACGCGACGTCGGTCACATGACGGGGAATCGCCAGGCCGGGCTCCAGATGCCGCGCGCGGTCGGCGCCGATCCACGCCGCCGGATACCTGCGTGAGGCGAGCCGCTCGACCCGCGCGCGCAACTCGCGCTCATGATCGCCGCCGTCGGCCCATTCCAGCGAGCCGTGCTCGCGATAGCCGCCGTCCTCGCCGAGCTCGCGCGCCAGCCCGCGGTGCATGGCCATGCCCGCGGCGTTCAACCGGTGGTAGACGTCGGGCTCCTTGCGCACGGCGTTGACCCACGCGAACGAGGTGCCACTCGTGCCGGCGCCGGGTGCGGCGACGTCGAGCGCGACCACGCGGGCACCCGCGCGCGCGAGCGCGTGGACCGCCGAGGCCACGACGATGCCGAGGCCGACGACGGCGACGTCGTATCGTGGCATTGCCATCTCGTCTGTTCCCGTAAGCGCATTATAGGAGAACACATGAGGCCCGCTGCCGTCGCGGGGACCGGTCTCGTCGCGCTCGCCGTGGCCATCGGCATCGGGCGCTTCGCGTTCACGCCGATCCTGCCCATGATGCAAGAGGACTCCGGCGTGTCGGTGGCGGCCGGCGGCTGGCTCGCCGCGGCGAACTACGTCGGTTACCTGACGGGCGCGCTGTCCATCGTGTGGCTGCGGATCGGCGCGGCCACCGCCGTTCGCGCCGGCCTGCTGACGATCGGGGCCGTCACCATCGGCATGGGTCTCACCGCCGGTTTCGGGTGGTGGGTCGCACTCCGCGCCATCGCGGGCGTGGCGAGCGCGTGGGTGCTGATCAACGCGTCGTCGTGGTGTCTCGAGAGGCTCGCGCCGTGGCGCAGCCGGCTGCTGAACGGCACCGTGTTCGCCGGCGTCGGCGTCGGGATCGCGCTGGCGGGAACGATCTGTCTCGGCCTCATGGCCGCCCACGGGAGCTCGGCGACCGCGTGGATCGTGCTCGGCTGCGTCGTCGTCGTCCTGTCGGCCGGCATCTGGCGCGCGTTCGGGGCGCGCACGCCGCAGGCGCCGCGGCTCACCAACGGCGACCGCGGACGCGCCGCCTGGGATCCGAGGTGGACGCGACTGGTGTTCTGCTACGGCGCGTTCGGCTTCGGCTACATCATCCCCGCGACGTTCCTGCCCGTGATGGCCAAGCAGGTCATCGGCGACCCCGCCGTCTTCGGCTGGTCGTGGCCCGTGTTCGGCGCGGCCGCCGCGCTGTCGGCCGTCGCGCTCGCCGTGCTGCCGCCGATGACGAACCGCCGGGCGTGGAGCACCGGCCATCTCGCGATGGCGCTCGGCATCCTCCTGCCCGTCGTCCGGCCGGGCATCGTCACCGTCATGCTGGCCGCCCTGGCCGTGGGCGGGACCTTCATGATCATCACGATGGTCGGCCTGCAGGAGGCGCGCGAGGCCGGCGGCCCGCACGGGCCCCGACTCATGGCGGCGATCACGGCGGCCTTCGGGCTGGGCCAGATCCTCGGGCCGCTGCTCGTCAGCTCGTTCGCTGGGCACCGCCACGGGCTGCCGGCAGCGCTCGCCGTCGCCTCGTCGGCGCTCGCCGTGAGCGGCTACTTCGTGTCGCGTGGCGGACGCTCCGGGCCCATGTAGGAAAAAGTTTGCGCTCCGACATGCCGACGCCGCGGGCGGCGTCCAACCTTGTTATGATCGGGCGACGGTCTCGTTCTATGCGTCGCGCGCAAGCTCTCACGATCCGCTCGCACCTGGTGACCCTCGTCGTGGTCGCGCTGGTGCCCATCCTCGCCTTCGCCGTCATCGTCGTGCTGCGTCTGAACCGGCACGAGGAGGCGGCGCTCCAGCGGACGACGGCGGAGAGCGCGCACGTGCTCTTGACCGCGGTCGACCGTGAGCTGGCCCGATCGCTCACGTCGCTCGACGTGCTCGCCTTCTCGCGACAGCTCGACCACGGAAACCTCCACGCCTTCTACGACGACGCGATCACGCTCCTGCGCGCGCATCCCGAGTGGACGACGATCTCGCTCGCCGGCCCGCACGGCGAGCACCTGCTCGACGCGGCCTTGCCCTTCGGAACGGCGCCGGCGCCGCTGCCCGATCCGGCCAACGTGCGCGCGGTCGCGCAATCGGGCCAAATTAAGGTCGGATCGGTCCGGCGCGGCGACCGCACCGGCCGGCTCGTGTTTCCCGTCCGCGTTCCCGTCATCCGGAACGGGACCACGGCGTACGTCCTGACCGCCGTCATCACCACGACCGCGATGCAGAAGCTCCTCGAGGAGCATCGACTGCCCAGCGACTGGGTCGGCGCGATCATCGATGCCGGCGGCCTCGTGGTCGCGCGCACGCACGCCGCCGACGGCGCGGTCGGGCGGGCGGCCGGCGCGCTGCTGCCGCCCTCGCCGACACCGGTGTCGTCGGGCTGGATCGAGGGCACGACGGTCGACGGCAGCCGCAGCTACATCGCGTATCTGCGCTCGCCGTTCTCGGGATGGACGGTGAGCCTGGCCGTCCCCGTGGCCCTCGTCGACGTTCCGCTGCGCCGCTCGCTCTGGAGCATCGCGGGCGCGGGCCTGCTCTTCACGCTGGCGGGCGCGCTGGCTGCGCTGCTCGTGGGCCGCCGGATCGCGCGATCGCTGCGCGCGCTCTCGACCGCCGCGGAGTCACTCGGGCGCGGCGAGTCGCCGCTCGTGGCGCGGACGCCCGTGGTGGAGGTCGACCAGGTGGGCGGCGCCTTCGCGGCGGCGGCGGCGCAGCGGGCGAAGGCGGAAGCCGAGCTCCGCGAGAGCCAGGCGCGCTCCCGGAAGATGGCCGACGAGGCGGAGGCGCGTCGCCGGGAGGCCGAGGTCATCGCACAGATCTCCCGCACCATCAACGCGTCGCTCGACTTCGACGCCGTGCTGCAGGCGGTGGCCGACGCGGCGCAGGAGCTGCTCGCCTGCGAGGTCACGCGCATCGCGTTGTGGGACGACACGGGCGAGGCCATGGTGTATCGCTACACCGTCGGCACGCGCTACACCGACTACGGCAACGTCCGGCTCCATCCGGGCAAGGGTCTCGTGGGCGCGGTGATCACGACCGGCGAGCCGGCGCGCACCGCCGACGTCTTCGACGATCCGCGCTCCAACCCGGACTACTTCGTGCTGGCCCGCGCGGACGGGATCGTGTCGAGCATGGCCGTGCCCATCCGCGTCCGCTCGCGCGTCGAGGGCGTGATCTACTTCGCCCACCGGACGCGGCGGCCGTTCACCGACCAGGACGAGCTCATCGCCATGCGCCTGGCCGACCACGCCGGCGTGGCGCTGCAGAACGCGGAGCTGTACCGCGGAGAGCAGCGGGCGCGCGCCGAGGCGGAGACGGCCAATCGCAGCAAGGACGAGTTCCTCGCGTTCCTCTCGCACGAGCTCCGCACGCCGCTCCAGTCGATGCTGGGCTGGGTGCGGCTGCTTCGCCGCGGCGCGCTCGATCGCGCGGCCGCGGCCCGGGCCCTCGAGACGATCGATCGCAACGCGCAGGCGCAGGCGCGGATCATCGGCGACCTGCTCGACATCTCGCGGATCGTGGCCGGCAAGCTCCGCATCGAGCTGCGACCGCTGAATCTCGTGGCCGTCGTCAACGCCGCCGTGGAGTCGGCCCGCCCGGAGGCGGCGGCCAGGGGCATCCGGCTGGAGACGACCGTCGACGAGGACGCCGCCGAGGTCGAGGGCGATGCCGAGCGGCTGCAGCAGGTGCTGGCGAACCTCCTGTCGAACGCGCTGAAGTTCACGCCGTCGGGCGGTTCCGTCGAGGTGTGCCTCGAGCGCGACCGCGCCCGCGCGCGCATCGCCGTGCGCGACACCGGCCCGGGCATTGCCGCCGACATCTTGCCGTACGTCTTCGACCGCTTCCGTCAGGCGGACAGCTCGGCAACGCGCGCGCACGGCGGTCTCGGCCTCGGGCTGGCCATCGTCCGACACCTCGTGGAGCTCCACCGCGGCACGGTGCGCGCGGAGAGCGGCGGGACGGCTCCCGGCGCCACCCTCATCGTCGAGCTGCCGCTGAGCCGCGCCGCGCAGGCGGCGGAGCGCCGGCGGGCGGGGTCCGCCGCGAAGGCAGGCGAGGATCGTCCGTCGCTTGCCGGCCTACGGGTCGTGGTGGTGGACGACGACGCCGACACGCGGATGATGCTCGCGGTCGCGCTCGGCGATCACGGCGCCGATGTGCGTGCCGTGGCCTCGGCCGCCGAGGCGATGACGGCGCTCGCCGAGACGCCGGCGGACGTGCTGATCAGCGACATCTCGATGCCCGGCGAGGACGGTTACAGCTTGATCCGCACGCTACGCGCGCGGGGCGAGTGGCTGGCGGCCCTCGCCCTGACCGCGCTGGCCCGCGCCGAGGACGGCGAGCGCGCGCTCTCCGCGGGCTTTCAGCGCTGCCTGGCCAAGCCCGTCGATCCCGCCGAGCTCGCGGCCATCGTGCGCGAGCTGGTCGGCTACGCCCCGCCGAGATAGAGGCGCCGGACCTCGGGGTCGTCGAGCAGCTGCTGGCCGCTGCCCTGGAAGCGGTTGCGCCCGAGCTCGAGCACGTAGGCGCGGTCCGAGATCTCCAGCGCACGGGCTGCGTTCTGCTCCACCAGCATGACCGTGAGCCCGCCCCGGGCCAGCTCCACGATCGTGTCGAACAGCTCGTCGACGAAGCGTGGCGACAGCCCGAGCGAGGGCTCGTCGAGCATCATCATCCGCGGCCGCATCATGAGGGCACGGGCCATGGCCAGCATCTGCTGCTCGCCGCCGCTCATCGTCCCCGCCAGTTGACGCCGGCGCTCGCGCAGGCGCGGGAAGAGGCCGTAGACGAATTCCATCCCCGCCTCGATCTTCGCCTTGTCCCGCTCGAGATAGGCGCCCATCTCGAGGTTCTCGCGCACCGTCATCCGGGTGAAGACGACGCGGCCCTGCGGAACGTAGCCGAGGCCGAGGGCGAGGATGCGGTCCGGAGTCTGGCCCACGAGCGGGCGGCCGTCGAAGACGATGTCGCCCCCGAGATAGGTGATGAAGCCCATGATCACCTTGAACGTGGTCGACTTGCCGGCCCCGTTCGGACCGATGACCGACACGACCTCGCCGGCGTTCACGTGCAGGGTCACGCCCTGCAGGATCTGGATCGCCCCATATCCCGCCCGCACATCCCTCAGCTCCAGCAGCGCCACCGCTAGCGTCTCCGGCGCCCGAAATACGCGTCCAGCACGCGCTCGTCGTGACGGATCTCGGCGGGTGGGCCCTCGGCGATCTTCACGCCGTAGTCGAGGACGAAGATGCGCTCGCAGTGGTTCATGATCACGTTCATGTCGTGCTCCACGATCAGGACCGTCTTGCCCGATTCCTGGAGCCGGTGGATCTGGGCGAGCAAGTGCTGGAGCAGCGTGCGGTTGACGCCGGCCGCCGGCTCGTCGAGCAGGATGAGATCGGGATCGGTCATGAGCGCCCGCGCGAACTCCAGGAGCTTCTGCTGACCGTAGGAGAGCCGCCCGCCGTACTCCGCGCGCAGATGCGTGAGGTTGACGAAGGCGATCAGCTCGTGGGCCCGCTCGCGCGCGACGTGGTCGGGGACGCCGAGCCCGGTCACCGACAGCATGTTCTCCAGCACCGTCATCTCCCGGAAGATGCGGGTGATCTGGAACGTCCGCGTGATCCCCTTGCGGAAGATCTGATGGGGCTTGAGCCCGGCGAGGTCGTTGCCGCGGTAGAGGACCCGGCCGCCGTCGGGCCGCGTCAAGCCGGTCAGGAGATCGAACGTCGTGGTCTTGCCGGAGCCGTTCGGTCCGATGAGGCCGGAGATCTTGCCGGCGGGCACGGAGAAGCTGCAGCCGTCGACCGCCCGCACGCCCCCGAACGTCTTGCGGAGATCTCGCACGTCGAGGGCGATGCCGTCGGCCGCGTCGCTCAGTGGAGCATTCCCTTGCGTATCCAGCCCTGATCGATGGCGAGCCCGACCAGCCCGCGCGGCATGAACCGCGCGACGAGCACGATGAAGAGCCCATAAGCGATCAGGTGGGCGGTGGGGAAGTTGACCCACGTGAGCTCCTGCGCCGTGTAGAGCACGAGCGCGCCCACGATGGGGCCGATGACCGTCCCCTTGCCGCCGAGCATCGACATGAGCGCCATGGCGATCGTGATCTGCACGAAGAACACCGACGGCGGATCGATGTAGAGCACCTTGTAGGTCTGGATCCCGCCCGCCACGGCGGGAAAGATCGCGGACAGCACGAAGGCGGCCAGCTTGTAGACGGTGGTATCGATGCCGAGCGCGGCGGCCGCCGTCTCGTCCTCACGGATGGCGTTGAGGCGCACGCCGAACCGGGAGTGGCCGACGGCGTAGGCCACGGCGATGGTGACGACCATGAGGACGAGCATCGCGTAGTACGTCTCGACGGAGGTCTCGGCGCTGGGCAGGCTGATGCCGAGGCCGCCATGGGTGAGCCCGTCCCAGACGGTCGCGATCACCCGCGTTCCCTCGGCCGCGCCCAGCATGGCGATGGCGAAGTACGGGCCCTTGAGGCGCAGCACCGGATAGCCGAGCGCGACACCGACAAGGGCGGCGATCCCGGCGCCGACCGCCAGGGTGGGGAGCCAGTGCCAGCGATGGTCCGCGACCAGGATCGCACACGCGTAGGCGCCGATGCCGTAGAAGGCGACGTGCCCGAACGAGGTGTAGCCGGTGAAGCCGCTGATGATGTTCCAGCTCAGCGCGAGGACGACGTACATCATCGTGAACATGAGGAACGAGCGGTAGTAGAGGCTGAGCCCACGCGGCAGCAGGGCGAGCACGAGGGCGCACACGACGAGCAGGGCCAGGTTGCGCAGGTGCTCGCCCCGCGTCACCGGAACGCCTCAGCCTTCCTTCACGCCCATGAGGCCGCCGGGGCGGATGAGGAGCACCGCGATCATCAGGCCGTACGCGGCCAGCTCCACCATCGCCGTGCCGTTCGGGACCATGAGCGAGACGAGGTTCTCGAGCACGGCCAGCATCACGCCGCCGATGAGCGCCCCCACGTAGTGGCCCCGGCCGCCGAGGATGATGATGGCGAAGGCCTGCAGCGTGTAGACCACGCCCGTCTCCGGGTTGAAGCCGAACTGGATCGACACCAGCGCGCCGCCGGCCGCGGCGAGCGCGGCGGCCAGGCCCGTCGTGACGAGGTAGATCCGCCGCACGTTGATCCCGCACACCAGCGCGACCTCGGCGTTGAGCGCGGTCGCGCGGACGGCCTTGCCCAGGCGCGTGAGCTTGAGGAAGAGGAAGACGGCCATCGAGATGACGACGGCGAGCACGAAGCTCACGAGACGGTTCCGGCCCACCGCGATCGTGCTGGTGAGCCGCACCGTGCCCGGCGCGTAGGGGATGGTGCGGAAGTCGGTGGTGAAGATGAGCTCCGCCGTGTAGATCATCACGAGCCCGAGGCCGAACGTGATGAGCAGCCCCGTCAGCTCGGGAGCGCCCACCGCGGCGTTCAGCAGCAGCTTCTGCACGGCCACCCCGAAGAGAAAGGCCACGGGCAGCGTCAGCACCATCGACAGCAGCGGATCGAGGCCGAGGTAGAAGAAGCACACCCAGGTGAGGTAGGCGCCCATCATCACCATCTCGCCGTGGGCCGCGTTGATGATGCGCATCACGCCGAAGATGAGGGTGAGGCCGACGGCGAACATCGCGTAGACGCCGCCCTGCATGAGGCCCCCCACCACGACCGTGGCGAGGTTGCCGAGCCAGCGCTCGTTCAGGTGAACGGTGCCCTGCGAGGCACCGACGAGGAAGGGCAACGCGTACGCGCCGAGCAGGAAGAGGGCGAGCGCGTACAGCCGCCTGACTTCGCTCCGCTCCATGCGTCAGGCGATCGGGTGCGCTACCGCTTGCTCCACTCCGGCATGGGCAGCTCGGCCTTCGTCTCGGCCCACTTCTCCGGCCACACCACGCGGCGCTGCCCGCGGAGGATCTGGAAGGTGATGCCCTCGTGCTCGTTCATGCCCTTGGCGTCCACCTTGTACCGGCCGAAGATCGTGGTCACCTCGATGGTCGCCATCGCCTCCCGCAGCTTCTCGCCGTCGAAACCGCCCGCCTTCTTGACCGCGGCCTCGGTGACCTGCAGCGCGCCGTAGGCCGAGCCCGCGTGGTAGTTCGGCTTCTCGTGATACCGCTTCTCGTAGGCGTCGATGAACTCCTTCATGCCCGGATAGCCGAAGACCGCGGGCAGGGGCTCCCACAGGCTGAAGCCGAGGATGTACTCGGCCGTCGGGCCGAGCTGCTCGGCGAAGTTGGGCAGCGCCGGGCCCACCGTGCTCGAGTAGAGCTTGAAGTTGAGGCTCTGCTCCCGCATCTGGCGGAGCTGGGCGGCGGCGTCGGCGAAGTAGCTGTTCGAGATGATCGCCTCCGCCCCGGCCGCCTTGACCTTCTGCAGCAGCGCGGTGAAGTCCATCTGCTTCGGGGGATAGTTCTCCTCCAGCACGACGTCCATGCCGAGCTTTTTGGCCCAGTCCTTCGCGCCCTTGGCGGCCTGGCGGGGAAAGAGGCTGTCCTGGCTGATGATGGCGAGCTTGGTCACGCCGACCTGCTTGGCCAGATGCACGCTGCCCTTCTGGAAGTTCTCCGCCACCGACACGATGTTGAAGATGTAGCGCCGGCCCTTCTCCCAGATGGTGCTGGCCGAGGCGCCGTACGCCACCAGCGGCATCTTGTAGCGCTCGGTGACGTTGGCCACCGCCTCCGTAATGCCGCTCGAGTACGGACAGAGCACGAGGTCCACCTTGTCCTCGGTGATGAGCTTCTCGTAGAGCTTGATCGCGGTCTGGGTGTCCGACTTGTCATCGAGCAGGCGTAGCGCGATGCGATGGCCGAGCAGACCGCCGCGGCCGTTGACGTCGTCCACCCACAGCTTGATGGAGTTCACTTGACGGCCGGCGGGCTCGGCGTACTGCCCGGTCATCGAGATCGCGCCGCCGATCACCACCTCGTTGCCGCCACGGTGACCGGCCCACGCCGGGCCGCCCGCGACCACGCAGAGCGTCAGCAGGAATACCGCGACGGCGCGCAGCGCCGCTGTGTTCATGTCGTATCTCCCATTCGATGTGTTGGGACTACTTGAGACGCGGATCGAGCGCATCGCGCAGGCCGTCACCGAAGAGGTTGAAGCCGAGAACGGTGACGAAGATCGCCAGACCGGGGAAGAGCGAGAGCCAGGCGTTGGCCTGGATGAAGGCGATGTTGGCCTTGAGATCCCAGCCCCAGCTCGGCGTGGGCGGCTGGGTGCCCAGCCCGAGGAAGCTCAGGGTCGCCTCCACGATGATGGAGGTCGCGATGCCGAGCGTGGTCGTGACGATGATCGGGGCCAGGCAGTTCGGCAGCACGTGACGGAACAGGATCGAGTAATCGCGCACGCCGAGGGCGCGGCAAGCCTCGATGAACTCCTTCTCCTTGATCGACAGCACGCTGCCGCGGACCAGCCGCGCGTAGATCGGGATCCGCACGATGGCGATGGCCCCGGTGACCTTCATGGTGCCGATGAGCCCGGCCGTCGGCGTGAACATGACCATGAGGATGATGGCGAGCAGATAGATCGGGAAGGCCAGGATCAGGTCCATGACGCGCATGATGCCGGTGTCGATGCGGCCGCCGTAGAAGCCGGCGATCATGCCGAACGGCACCCCCACGAAGAGGGCCAGCAGGACCGACGATACCCCGACGGCCAGCGAGATCCGGGTGCCGTAGATGATGCGGGAGAGCATGTCGCGGCCGAGCTGATCGGTGCCCAGCGGGTGCTCCCAGCTCGGGCGCTGGAACGTCTGGGCCTGATTGGAGGCGATCGGGCTCTGGGGCGCGAGTGCGTCGGCGAAGATCGCGACGAGCACCAGGAGTACGACGATGCCGACGCCGATCAGCGCGGTGGTGCTCTTCCGCAGCCGGTGCACGGCCTCGGCGAACGGCGACTCCGAGCGCCTGGCGCGGCCCCCGACCCAGCCGACCCTGTCCACCGAGCGCAGCTCGGCCTCGCCCACGCTGCCTCCGGTGATCGGTCGTGGCGTCGTCGTCATCACGAATACCGGATGCGGGGATCGAGGAAGGTGTAGGTCAGATCCACCAGGAGGTTGATCACGACGAAGGCGAGTGCCGTGATGAGCGCGAAGCCCTGCACCTGCTGGTAGTCCCGGGCGATAATCGCGTCGATGCCGAAGGTCCCGAGGCCGGGCATCGCGAACAGCGTCTCCACCACGATGGCCCCCCCGATGAGAAACCCGACCTGCAGGCCCATGACGGTCACGGTCGGGATCAGCGCGTTCTTGAGCGCGTGCTTGAAGACGACGGGCCGCTCGGCCAGGCCCTTGGCCCGGGCGGTGGTGACGTACTCGGTGCGGATGACCTCCAGCATGCTGGCGCGGAGCAAGCGCGTGAGCAGGGCGGCGCGGCCGACCCCGAGCGCGAACGCCGGCATCAGCACGTGCGTCACGTTCCCCCACAGGCTCGAGCCGCAGACCATCGTCGGACAGGTCCCGGGCAGGTAGACCCAGCCCGAACTCGGGAGAAATCCGCCGAGGCCGATGGAGAAGACGAGCAGGAGGAGGACCCCGATGAAGAACTCCGGGATCGAGACCCCGATCATGGCGACCGTCGTCGCCGAGTAGTCCGCCCAGGTGTTCTGGCGCAGGGCGCCGATGATCCCGGCCGGGATCGCGATGACGAGCGCCACGGCCATCGACAGCATGATCAGCTCGAGGGTCACCGGCAGACGGATCATCACGTCCTGGAGGACCGGACGCCCCGTGAGGATCGACGCGCCCCAGTCCCCCCGCACGAGCTTGCCGAGCCAGATGACGTACTGGACCACGATCGGCTTGTCGAGACCAAACTCCGCCCGCGCCTTGATCGCGTCCTCCTCGGTATAGGCGTCACCGAGGAGCGAGACCACGGGATCCCCGGGCACCGACCGCATCATCAGGAACACGACGAACGTGATCCCGAGCACGGTCGGCACGATCTGGAGCAGCCGCCGGAGGATGTAGGTGCGCATGCGCTACCGGTCCAGCCAGACCTTCTTGTAGAGCACCTTGAACTCGGCCTGGTAGACGTAATCCTTCATCCACGGCTGGGCCACCTGGTAGAACGGCGAGCCCGAGATCATGTTCCAGTAGAGCTTGTCCGCGCTGAACTCCTGAAACTCCCTGGCGATGGCCTTGCGCTTGACCGGGTCCATCTCGCGGGCGTAGCGGACGTAGTACTCGTCGACCTTGGGGTCGATGTGGCGCGTGCTGTTCCAGGACGCGGTGCTGGCCGACAGGTAGGTGTTCTGATCCACGGTCAGGAGCGACGCGAGGTCCTCGACGTACATGTCGAACGGCCCGTCCTGGGTGGCCACGTTCATCCAGCTGACCTTGTCGACGAGCCGGATGTTCGCGGTGACGCCGATCCGCGCCATCTGCTCCTTGATCACGGTGGCGATCACGTTGAAGACGGACTTCTCGGTGTTGGTCATCAGCTCGAAGGTCAGTGGCCGCTGCGGGCCGTAGCCGGCCTCGGCGAGCAAGGCCTTCGCCCGGGCCGGATCGTACGGGCACATGTGGGTGACGTCCACCGAGTCGAGCGTGCCCGGCGGGATGATCCCGACCCACGGCGTGGCCGAGCCCTTGAAGGCGATCTTGACGATCTCCTTGCGGTCGATCCCGTAACAGCCGACGGCCTTGCGCACCCGGACGTCGTTGAAGATCGCGTGCGGCTTGCGCTCCTTCGCCATGGGGGGCTTGCCGTCCGCGGGCACGGTGACCTTCATCATGGCGACCATCGGGGTCGTCTCTTTGCCGGTCATGATCTGGGCGCGCGGGTTCTGGGCCCGCAGCGTGTCGACGTGATCGGCCGAGAAGTCGGCGATGAAGTCGATCTCGCCGGCCTTGAACGCGGCCATCTGCGTGACCGGGTCCTTGATCGTTCGGATCATCACGCGATCGAGATACGGCAGGCCGGGCTCGTAGTACTTGTCGAACCGGTCCATGACCAGGTGTGCGCCCTTCACCCACTCCACGAGGCGGAAGGGCCCGCAGCCGACGACCGCTTCGGGCTTTCCCGCCCTCCGGTCTTCAGGGGGGTACTTCTGGGTGGCGGCGGGCGAGGCCAGCACGAGCCCCATCCGGTACGCGGCGAGCATGTGCAGCATGAACGCGTAGGGCTGCTTGAGCCGGATCTGCACCGTGTGGGGGTCGAGCACCTCGACGGACTGCACCGAGTCCATGAACGAGCGCATGCTGGACCGCGTGGCGGGATCCATGATGCGCTCGATGGTGAACTTGACCGCCGCCGCGTCGACCTTGGTGCCGTCGTGGAACAGGACGTTCTTCCGGAGCTTGAAGGTGTAGAGCAGACCGTCGGGCGAGATGGTCCAGGACTCGGCAGCGTCGGGGACGAACTTGCCCTCGGGTGTCATGCCGATGAGCCCGCACCCAATGTTGGTCGCGACCCAGACCATCTCGTAGCCGGGCGTCACGTGAAAGTCGAGCCCGGCGATCTCGTTGCCGTAGGCGACCCTGAGCGTGCCGCCGCGCTTCTGCGCCCCGGCCGTCGTGACGCCCGCGAGGACGATCGCGACGGCCAGGGATGCCACCGTCCCGAGCGCGAGACGAGGGGAGCGCATGATCTACCTCCCCCCAGCTACTTGTCGAGCCAGACCTTGTCGTAGTGCACTTCGAACTCCGCGTTGTACGTGTAGCCCTTCATCCACGGCTGGGCCACCATGTAGAAGGGCGAGCCGGAGATGGTGTTCCAGTACATGTTGTTGGCCATGTACTCCAGGAACTCCTTGGCCAGCGCCTTGCGCTTGGTCGTGTCCAGCTCCTTGGCGTAACGATCGTAGTAGTCGTCGACCTTGGTGTCGGTATGCCGCGGATGGCTCCACGCCGACGACTTGGTCGACACGTACGCGGTCGACAGATACCCGTTGCTGTCGATGGTGATCAGGGACAGGAGGTCCTCCACGTACATGTCCCACGGCCCGTCCTGCAAGGTCGTGTTCATCCAGGAGACCTTGTCGACGAGCCGGATGTTCGCGGTCACCCCGATGCGCGACATCTGCTCCTTGATGACGGTGGCGATGACGCTGAACACGCTCTTCTCGGTGTTGGTCATCAGCTCGAACGTCAGCGGCTTCGACGGACCGTACCCCACCTCTGCCAGCAACGCCTTGGCCTTGGCCGGGTCGTACGGGCACAGATGGTTGATATTCACCGACTCCAGCGTGCCCGGGGGCGCCATGCCGACCCACGGGGTTGCCTGCCCCTTGAAGGCGATCTTCACGATCTCCTGTCGGTCGATGCCGTAGCAGCCGATGGCCTTGCGGACCCGCAGGTCGCCGAAGATCGGGTGCGGCGCGCGGTCCGGCGACATGGGCTTACCGTCCTTGGGGACGGTGACCTTCATCGCTGCCATCATCGGCGTCGTTTCCTTGCCGGTCATGATCTGGGCCTTCGGGTTTTGTGCCTTCATGGTGTCGACGTGGTCGGGCGAGAACGAGGCGATGAAGTCGATCTCGCCGGCCTTGAACGCCGCCATCTCGGCGACGGGGTCCTTGATCACCCGGACGATGACCTTGTCGAGATAGGGAAGGCCGGGCATGAAGTACTTGTCGAACCGCTCCATCATCAGGTGAAGGCCCTTCACCCACTCGACGTACTTGAACGGACCGCAGCCGATGATCGCCCCCGGCTTGCCTTGCTTGCGGTCGGCCTCCGTGAACTTCTGGATGGAGGCCGGCGAGAGCAGGATGAGCCCCGTCCGGTAGGCCGAGATCATGTGCAGGAAGAACGCGTATGGGTGCTTGAGCCGCACCTGTACAGTCTGAGCGTCCACGACCTCGACGCTGTGAACGGGCTCGTAGAAGGGCCGCATGCCGGATTTCGTGGCCGGGTCCTTCATGCGGTCGATGTTGAACTTGACCGCGGCCGCGTCGACCGGCGTGCCGTCGTGGAAGAGGGCGTTCTTCCGGAGCTTGAAGGTGTAGAGCAGACCGTCCGACGACGTCGTCCACGACTCGGCCGCATCGCCCACGAACTTGCCGTCGGGCGTGATGTTGGTGAGGCTGCAGCCGACGTTCATCGCGACCCACATCATTTCGTAGCCGGGCGCGGTGTGGAAATCGAGGCTGGCGATCTCGTTGCCGTAGGACACGCGCAGCGTGCCCCCGCGCTTCGGCGTCTGAGCCTCGGCGAAGAACGGCACGGCGAGCGAGCCGAGCACGGCCAGCGACAGGAATGCGCGGACCCAATAACGCCGTGAATGCATGGCGTCGTCCTCCTTATTTTCTTGAGCGGAACTCGCGAGAACCGGCGATGACCACGACGATTGGCGCGTACTTTACAGCAGGATCCTCTTGTCAACAACCGAAGGCTTTGCCCAACAACCTAGCCAGAGTCCGGGGGTTTTGGGGCAGCGGGTCGGCGGGCGGTCGTACGCCTTGTACTCGGTGCCAGCTTTGTAACGCTACCGCATGTCACGGTCGCTGCTAAGGACACCGCTCAGGAGAAACCAACCGCTGGGTCCAGCCGGCTGATACTCCATCGTGACAGCCGTATATCCCCGGGTGCCGATGGTATCGAGATATCTCATCTCGACCTCGACCTTGAGAGACAGCGCTCCTTCCTCGATCGCGGTGATTTGCTCGTGCGATCCTGCCGAGATGAACAGCAGATACTGGTGCGATTGGCCTGGCCCGACGACGCCCCTGCCGCTAGAGGTGATCTTCGGGAGCGTAACCCGCTTGGGTTGATTGGCTTGCTCAAGGAAGGCTATGGCTGTAATGACGGCCTTGACCGTCGGTACGTGGCCGATGTTTCGAAACGCGATCTCAGTAGGCGTGTTTCCATTCGCTTTGGGTCTGAATTCAGGCCGCTGGGTTTCGAGCCAGGCAACGGGGACAAGCCATGCACGCCGAGTTCTGTTGTCCAGCGCGAGCGTGGACCGCAATGCGTGCCACTGGAAGCACGTCACGACGACATAGGCGGTCGTCGCGAGAACGAGAATCACGTCGGTCCAGCTTGGGGGGGTCGTCGGAGGCCAGCGCCGAACGAGAGCGACAAGAACCAAAAGCGGAATGCCGATGATCGCTGTGTATTGTGCGAAGCGGCGGTATTGGGAGCGGCGGTGGGTCTGGGCGCCGCTATTGCCTGGGCCGCTGTCCACGCGTCCCCTCTTGATGTTCAGCCCTTCTCTCGTCGTCCACTTCCTTCCTCGGCACAGCGACGATCCGAAGGCGGTCGGTCATAAGCGCGCGGGAGTATAGCATCGCAATCGCACCCGTAAGTACCCTAGGCACTTCGATCCCAGAACGCGGGCTCAATTCCAAGCTCGTAACTCTCGTGGATCAACACCCCGAAAGGCTTTGCCCAACCTTGAATTCCGAAGCCATATGGAGCGCCGTCTCCCCGGCCACCGCGTCCGGGTCTAGCTCGTGGGGCAAGGTGTTCGGGTCTTTCCTGTACCGCGGCGAGGAATACCTCGCCCATTGCCGCAAGCGCAGCAACGTGGAGTCCACGTTCAGCATGATCAAGCGGAAGTCTGGTGATCTCGCGCAGAGCAAGACCGACGTGGCGATGGTCAATGAAGTGCTCGCCAAGGCCGCGCAGAGGGAGCCTGGGGGGCCGTGGCGCGATGCTATACTCCCGCAGACCAAAAGGCTTCATGGCTCGAACCTCGCGGCACGCAAAAGAGTGATCGCCACGATGGCTGCAAGCCCGGCCGCGTAGTACGGAAGCATTTGCCACAGAGGAACTATCTCGCTCGCAAGCCGCTCATCGTCTACCCGGGTCTGCTCGGAGCGCTCGTCCTCCTTATCGCATGGGGCCTGATCGGCGACCGGCTGCACCTACGAGTAGACATCTCCAAGCGGACGAGTTTTACCGACTGGGCCCTCGTCGCGCTCACTGGCGCTTATGCGATCGTCTCTGTCGTGCAGTGGTGGAAGATGCGTCAGTCTTTGGAGGAAACGCGAAAATCGAATCACCTCACTCTCCGGGCCTGGGTCATGGCCGAGGGAATCAAGATTGCCAACCTGAGTCTGACGCCAGGTGTAACCGCCGTGCGGATTCGCGTTCGAAACAACGGGAAACTGCCGGCGATCAAGTGGGCCCGCCGGCATGAATTCCTTGTGCGCTATCCGGGGGAGAGTTTGCTGGTAGACCCTCTGGCGTACTTCGAGCCTGTCGGCTGGCGCACCATCGCGGCCGGCGCATCGCATGTCACGAGCCTGATATTGCCAACCGACTTCACGCCCGAGCAGCTTGCGGAAATAAAACACGGCAAAGCGTTCCTCTGGTTGGTCATGCGATTCACTTACACCGACACCATCGGCAGCAAGGGAAGCTCCGCGTATTGCTGGCGGTACGAGCACCAGACTAGCGGCAAGCTCCCTCGTTTCGAGGAGTCTCCAATGCCCGGCTACGACGTTTCGTAGTGTCACGGCAAGGCTGGTAGCGATCAGTAGGCATACGCCGCCGGTCGACCACGCTGGCGAAGAAATCCCGCCGATACCCAAAAAACACCAACGCTGGGGCCATCTTTGGGCAAAGCCACAACCGAAAGGCTTTGCCCCGAGCACTCGCTCCTGCCCATAAATTCGGGCGGCTGCCCAACGAATAGGCTCCGGGGGTCACCGAGTGGCGCCAGCCGAGACGCGGACGGTAGAATCTCGCCCGACAGAGCCATTTGCGTGCTGTGCGTCTGCCGCTTGTAAGAAAGGACGGCATCGGTGTCGGCGAGCAGTGACGCAGATGATTGCGGGCGTATCGTGATGGCCCTCGCGAGCGGCGCGTCCCTGTGCGCGCCCTGCATCGCGGAACAGACCGGCATTTCGCATGACACCGTTGAGCGATTGGTGCTCAGGGTGCGCCGGACTGTTCGCCTCGAGAGCGGGGGCGCGTCGTGCGATATGTGCCGCACAACGGTGATGGTGTACCGGCTGCCGTGAACCTTCCGCCTGTGATCGGGCGCGACGACCCCCCGGCCTCGCCGAAGCCGCCCCCGCTGGTCTGACATCGGCGAGATCGCCTCGTCGGCTCAGACAACGGCCGCCACCCCGAAGCTATAGGCCTAAGGTGCTATCGACACGCACAGCCGGCTCGCCGGAGAGTTGTCCAGGGTTCCGACATGACCCGCGATTCCGGCGCCGAGCGGCCGACGTTTGAAGAAGCCCTTGCCGAGATCTGGCAGCGCTGGCAAGACATCGGCCACGTGATCAACGATGTCCAGCGCGCGCTCGGCGAGCTTCAATCTCTCTACCAGGAGACCGACCGCTCGGCCGCTGAAGCGGCTGCCGACGCTGGCGATGCCCAGGCCGCGTAAGCGCGCGCTGCCCGGGCAGGAGTGGTCAGGCCCCACCCCTGTCCAGTAGAAAGACGGAGAGCGCGCCGGTATCCTGCGAGCGAGCGAGCAATGCCGTTCGTGCGTGATGCCGTGATCGCCTACATGGAGGCCCAGTCCGGGCCGCGCTGTGCCACCTGCCTCAGCAAGGCCCTCCGAGTGCCGTTCGATCGGCTCATCGACGCCTGGTCGGATATTCGACTGCGGGGTGATCTCGTTATCCAGACAGCCCAGTGCTTGAGGTGCCACATACAGACCGACGTGCTCGTCCCCCCGCGCCCGTGAAAGTGCCGCCCACGACAGATAGCGAGCCGGTTCGGGTGTGCTGCCGTGCTGTCCAGCGTGCTCGAGCCTGACGCGACAGCGCTTGTCCGCCCAGACGGGCGCGCGACGATCACGGATCGAGGCGACGATCGTGACTCTCGGTCACTGGTATGCGCGTTGCTGTCCCGGTATGGCGGTGCTGTCCGGGAGGCGTCGCATGCGATCGGACGAGAGTCAGAATCTGGAAGACGATCTCTTGCAGCGGCCGCCGATAGGGGTGATCCGGTGCTCGCTCTGCGGGCGCGGGATTCTGAAGATCAAGGAAATCGCGAAAGCCGTCATCCGCTCAAACGTCGCCGTTGTGCACCAACGCTGCTACGACGCGCTGAGCGCCGGACACCGTGAGCCGCAAGCGCCTCGCGATAAGACGCGGAAGCGCCACAGAGACTAGACGCGGAGCGCGACGTAGAGCTTCGATGTGTGGCCGGTGGAGTTCACGGTCCCATGGCCGGCTAGTCGCGCCCGATGGACACGGTCGCGCCGATGCTGCCGCAGACGCGGCACGGTTCGGTCGGTAGGTGGTGGACGTTCACCATCCTGCTGATCCGTTCCAGATACGCCTCGACGGTCGCAACGTCCAAATGAGCCTTCGTCGCCACACAGGTCACGCACATCGGTCGTTCGAGGATCATGACGGTAATGAGCGCGGCGTGTTCGGGCATCCGACAGCCTCCGGGTCGGATATGGCATTCGAGCCGCCGGATATTACCGCCGGCGATCGGACGAGCGCTATCCGGGAAACCCCGAGGCCGAATCCGGGTCGGGCGGCTGGCGTGTGGCGAGGTAGGTCTCAGGGGGGCGCCGTGCGCGAGGCGTTCGCGGCGGCGTAGGCCTGATCGACGAGCTCGACGGCGCGCGCGCAGTCCTCGACGCCGATGGGCGGTGCGGCGCCCCGCCGCCAGTGAACCAGCGCGTCGCGCAGCGCGCTCAGCGCCAGCGGTTCTTCCGGCTCGCCCGACATCGACTCCTCCCCGTCCGCGGTGATCATCCGCAGGGCGGGGGCTTGTGCCCCGCCGCTTCCCAGCACGAGGATCGCGTCGCGCCCGGCGATCTTCCACTCCCCGTCCGTGCCGTCGCGGGGAAACGTGTTGCCGACCTCGATCGTGCCGAGCACGCCGCTCGGGGTCCGTAGCAGCACCGACGCGAAGTCCTCCACGCGCTGATTCCGGGCGCGCCAGCTCAGCTGGGCGCCGGTGACCTGCGCCGGCTCGCCGGTGAGGAAGAGGAACAGGTCGAAGCCGTGGGGCCCGAGGTTGCGCAGGCAGCCGCCGCCCGCGGTCTCGGGATCGAGCATCCACGGCGAGTCCCAGGCGCCGTAGCGTGCGGACGTCGGTCGATTCAGGCGGAAGTAGACGTGAGAGAGCGGGCCGAACCGGCCGTCGGCCAGCAGCTGCCGGGCCCGCGCGGTGAACGGGTGGTAGCGCTGGCCCAGCGGGACGGCGACGAACGCGCCGGTCGCCGCCGCTCGGTCGGCGATGCGCCGCACGGCGGCCGCGTCGATGCCCATGGGCTTTTCCATGAGAAAGGGGTAGCGCCGGTCGAGCAGGTACTGAGCGGTCTCGGGCATGGTGCGGTGCCGGCCGAGCGCGATGACGAAGTCCGGCCGCGTCCGCTCGAGCATCTCGCGATAGTCGGTGTACACGGCCGGGCCGCCGAGGGCCGCGGCCCGCCGGGCGGCGACGTCCGCGCTCGGGTCCTGCACCGCGACCAGCTCGACATCGGGCATGGCGACGGCGTGGCGCAGGTAAGCGGAGTCGTGGAGCGAGTGCCAATGGCTGACCTCGATCCCCGCGAGCCGGATGCGCACGGAGCAAGATTCTA
>Ga0075425_100001908_pt1 | contig 20531 bp, 22 predicted proteins | sample SoiMethybrSBSTD4_FD_75300 | JGI IMG/M metagenome (GOLD analysis project Ga0075425, IMG submission 75300) | Bulk soil microbial communities from a Populus tree surrounding site in Tennessee, USA - Soil MetaG P. TD hybrid SBSTD4 | ecosystem: Environmental > Terrestrial > Soil > Tree plantation... | reverse complement strand
GTGACACGAGTTGCACGGCGGCGGATCCTTCTCCGCGACCGCGTGCTCGTACTTTTCGTGACAGGCCTTGCATCGCGCGTTGATCACGCCCTTCCAGGGGTCGTGACATGCGGCGCAGTTCGTGCCGATCAGTTTTCCGCTCACGTCCTTCGCGCGTGAATGTGCGGACGACACTTTCCCCGGCATGAACAGCGCCTGCCGTTCCGGCTTGATCACCTCGGCCGCAAGGATCAGCGCCGCGATCGTGACGAGCGCGATCATCGAGAGACGCGTGAGCCACGGACGATCGAGCTTGTAGGCCTTCGCGTAATCGATCTGCGGCGCGCGGACGGCGCCGCCGCGCGGCGCAGTCGGGCCGGCGGATTCCTCCGGCTCATCGACTGCCTGCGCGACGGCCGTCGGACCGCTCATCGTTTCGACGCGCATGAAGAGCGGACGCCCGCGATCCGCGAGCTGCACCTCGATGCGCAGCTCGCCGATCTCGATCACGTCGCCCTTGCGCAGGCGCGCCGATTCCACCGGCTTGCGATTGACGTACGTGCCGGTGATCGAGCCCTTGTCGGTGATGAGGTAGCCGTCCGGATCGCTCTCGATGACCGCGTGCTCGAGCGAGACGACCTGGTTCTCGGAGCGCAGCTCGGCGTTGGTGCCGCGTCCGATGCGCAGCACGTCGGCGTCGATCTGGCTCAGCACCAGACCGGACTTCGTGACGCGCTGAAGAACGAAGCTCACCCGATGCTCCGGTAGTAGAAGACCGCGATCACGTGAATCGCGGCGAAGACCAGCAGCGCGATCGTGAACGGCACGTGGATGTAGAGCCACGCCTCGAGGACGTTCTTCCAGCGCTGCTGAAACAGAAGCCGCAGCAGCAGTTCCTTGCGCTGCCGCGAGATGACCAGCATCTGGCGGAGATCGTCCTGCTCATCCTTCTCGACGATGCCGAGCATTTGCGACCACTCGCCCGGATTCTGCAGCGGTTTGAATCGGCGTCGTCCGATGAGCAAACGCCATCCCGCGAGCCAGCCCGGCTGCGACTCGCGAATCAGTACGTCGTAGATCTGCTGGAACGGCCGCGATTTTCCCGACGCGATGCGGGCCATCGTTCTTCCCAGTTGATTGACCTGATCGCTGATCTCCGGCGCGGTCAGATCGCTTTCGACCTCGGTCAGCACGCGCGGGATGGTCACGTAAAGAATCGAGCCGGCGATGCCGCTCAGCACGACAATCGCGACGAGGATCAGCGTCGCGACGGCGACGAGATCGTGAAACCGGCCTCCCGCGTGAAACACGAGGATGACCAGGGCGAGGATGCCGAGGTAGATGTGGGACTGCAGCCACTGCTCGAGCGTGCCGAAGGTCGAGCGATACCAGCGCTTTCGGACGCCGAAAAACGTGAGCAGCAGAATCAGAGCGGAGCCGATGATCCCGTAGGCGATCCCAAACGTACTCCCGCCGTGGGGATACTCATTCCTCGCGTAATAGATAAAGGAGGCAATGGCTGCTGCGAGGAGCAGGAAGAAGACCCGGCGCCAGAAGACTCCACTGCGGGCTACAGGCATAGCGTCGTAGAGCTCAGAGAGCAGAGTGCAGAAGGCAGAGTTGAGAGTTCTTCTCTCTGCCTTCTGCACTCTGCCCTCTGCCCTCTGCCTTCTGCATTCATCTTTCACCCCTGGCGATGATCAACTCCTCGAGCGTCTCCCGGTACTCTTCCGGCGTCAGCCGAATCGCCGCTCCGGTCGGGCACGACCTCACGCACGCCGGCCCTCCGCGGATTTCGCGGCAGAGGTCGCACTTCACGGCGACGGTTTGTTCGACTTCCGGCTTGCGCGGTTTGAAGAGGTCCGTGATCCAGGAGAAGAGCGATCGCGCCGGCTCCTTGTGGACCATGAAGATGTTGCCGTAGGGGCAATTGCGCTCGCAGTTGCCGCAGCCGATGCAGTTGCTCTTGATGTAGACCTCGCCGCGCGGGTCGCGCGTGATCGCGTCGGGCGGGCAGTCGAGCATGCACAGCGGGTTTTCGCACTGCCAGCACGAATTCGGCGCGAGGAGGTTGTAGAACTTGATGCCCGTCAGCGAGAGGCGCGCCTGACCGTCGGTGTGCACGCCTTCGCACGCGTTCACGCAGTTGCCGCAGCGGATGCATTTGTGCTCGTCGATGATGAGCGTCTGCGTGCCCATCACCACTTCCTCGCGAATCAGGTCCTCGAGAATGCGTCCTGATCCCGGCGTCGCATCGGCGATCAGTCCCGCGATGCGGCGCTCTTCGAGCTTGCGGCGGGGCGCTTCGCTGAGCTCGGGACGCGCCGAGATGAAGTTCGTGAAATCGCGCTTCGAGAGCTTGATGAGATCCGAGGGGAAGATCGTCGCGACGGTTGCCGTCGCGTCGGCGTCGGAGATCAGCGCCGCCTCGCCGAAGAAATTGCCGGCCACGAGGTACGACAGCACGACTTCCTTGTCACCCGATTTCTTCGACAGCTTCACCATGCCGTTGCGAATCAGATAGAACGCATCGGCCGGCGCACCCTCCTTGATGACGACGGCGTCTTTCGGCAATGACTGCAGCGTCGCCCGGTCGATCAAATCCCCCAGCTGCGCCTCGGGCACACCCGGGAAGAGATAGCCGCCGAACGCGCGCAGCAGGAATGCCTTGTCGACGAGGTCCTTCGCGCGCGGCGCGGTCGCGAGCAGTTTCAGAATCGCCTTGCGGGGGATCTCGATCATGCGCGTCGGTCCCGCGGCGCGAGCGGTCGCGGTGCGGCGGCGTCCGGAGATCAGACTCATCTCGCCGAAGAAGTTTCCCGCCGTCAGCTCGACGATCTTCACTTCGGTCTTCGACTGCTCGGGCCTCTTCGAAAGAATCACGCGACCCGACTCGACGATGAGGAAATCGTTCGTGTAGTCGTTCTGCCGGATGATCACGTCGCCGTCGGCGTACTCGCGAACGCGCGCGGAGAGAAACGTGTCGCGCAGTTGCTGCTCGTCCGCGGCGGCGAGCAGCGGGATGCGTTTTCGCAGCATCTGAATGCGCTCGCGCACCGTGCCGTCCCAGTAGGGGAGGCGCTCCTTCAGCACCGACTCGTCCGCGGGCTCGACTTCGCGGCCGAGGAGATGCTCGATGACTTCGAAGCCCTGATTCATCCCGAGCTTGATGAGATCGCGGCCGCTCGCGGCGCCGATCAGGAAGAGGCCGGGCACCGTCGTCTCGTGGACGGCGGTGAGAATCGGACGATCGCCACCGTATTTGATGCCGATCGATTCGAAGAACTTGCGCGGCGCATCGGCGCCGAGCTTGAGGAAGATCAGCTCCGCGGGAACGCGCGTGACTTCGCCGCGAACGGTGAGATCGGCGTAACCGTCATAGACCTGCTTCACGGTCGCGCTGAAGTGGATCGTCAGCTGACCGGTCGCCTGAAGGCTGAGGATTTCCTTCGTCAGCACTTCATTCGCGCGCGTGATCTCAGGACCGCGCACGACGAGACCGACGCGGTTCGCTTCCGCGAGCGCGATCGCGATCTCGAGCGCGGAGTCGCCCGCGCCGACGACGAGGATGTCCTGATCCTGATGCTCGGCCGGATCGACGAGGCGATAGAGGACGTGCGGCAGGTCCTGGCCGGGAACGCCGAGCTTGCGCGGATTGCCCTGCGTTCCCATCGCGAGGATGAGTCGCTGGCAGGTGTACTCCGCGCCGGCCGCCGTCTTGAGCGTGAAGCCGCTGTCGCCGCGCGCGATCGATTTCACGTCGGCGTTGAAGTGGACGTTGATGCCGTTGTCCTCGACGTGCTGGTCCCACGCGTCGAGGATCGACTCGCGCGATCCCGCCGCGAACGGCACCTCGCCGCGCGCGGGGATCAGCGATGGCTCGGCCATGACGTACTTCCGCGCCTGATACGCATCGATTGTGTCGGCGAGATGATCGGTGCGCTCGAGCAGGATGTAGGACAGACCGTTCGCGTGCGCATGCGACGCAGCGGCAAGGCCGGCCGGGCCGGAGCCGACGATCACGGTGTCGAAGTTCATGTTGGCGACGTCATCCTGAGCGCAGCGAAGGACCTCTTCTGCGAAACAGTTGGCGTGGAAGAGGTCCTTCGCCGTCTTCGCGGCTCAGGATGACGATGGTTACTTTTCTCGCAAGCGATCCACGTGCCTGTACGTCGCGATCGCGTGACCCGCATCACCGGACGACTTCCGGCTTCGTCGTGTCGCGCGGCCTCGCTTCCTTCGCGATGTTGAACGTCAGCAGCACTTTGCCGAGGCGGACGGTGTCGCCGTCGGCGAGCGTCTTTTTTTCGGTGACCGGCTCGCTGTTGACGAAGGTTCCGTTGCGGCTGCCGACGTCTTCGATCGTGAACCCGTCGGCGGTCCGCAGAATGCGCGCGTGGCGTCCGGAGACGCTGCCGTGCGCGACGGAGATCGTGCTGCGCTCGTCGCGGCCGATCGTCGTCTCATCCTCGAGCAGCGGATACATCGTTCCGGTCTCGGTCGTGAGCGTCGCGATCAGCGGCTTCGAGGTGTCGCCGGTTCTCGGCTTGATCGCATCGACGCGCGTGCGCCGCGTCGCTCGCGTGACCGGGTGCGGCGGCGGAGGCGGCGGCTCCTCGGGAATCGCCGGCATCGGGATGGTCGGCTCGAGGCGCGCGATCGGTGCGGCGACGGTCAATTCACCGGCCGGACCTTTCGCGGAGAGCAGACCGGCGGCCTGCAGTCGCTGCAAGGTCGCGTAAAGGTCGAGCGGCGGCTTCTGTGCTTCGCTACGAAGCTGCGCGAGCGATTTCCCCTGCCCGATTTGAAAGAGCAGCTGAAATTCGTCGGGCCGGAGACTGATCACTTCCGAGCTTTGCGGGCGCGGCTGCTGATTGACTGTGAAGACGATGTCATCGCTCGGATAGAGCTCGAGCAGACGATGTTCTTCCGCCGCGCGTTTCTCACCTTCGGCGACGAGCGTTTCCATCTCCAGTGAGACCGCCGCGACGTTCTCCGGCATCGCGACGCCGTCGAGCACGCGAAACGAGCCTTCGCGCCAGCCGGCGAGCTCCGTCACGATCGATTCCGCCGTCCCATTCCCCTCGGCGCCGACGACTTTTCCGTCGCGAATGAAGATGCGCACGCGCTTGTCGCCGTGTGTCGCGTCGAGCGTGCCGCTGCGATGGCGCGCCGCGATCAGGGTCAGAAGCTCGCCCGCCGTGAAATGTCCGACGCTGGCTTCGAGAACGACTCGCATGACGCCCGAGTGTAGCAGGCGTCGTTGTGACAAGATCCGAGCCCTCATGAAAGCGATTCAGATCGATCGAACGGGCGGTGCCGAGGTGCTGAAAGTCTCGGAGGTGAGCGATCCGGAGCCGAAGGCGAATGAGGTGCTCGTCCGCATCGAAGCGGCGGGCGTGAACTTCATCGACGTCTACTTTCGCGAAGGCCGTTACCCCGCGCACCTTCCGTTCACGCTCGGACAGGAAGGCGCCGGCGAAGTCGTCGCGACGGGCGAGCGCGTCGCGTTCACGGGACATGGGTTCGGCACGTACGCGGAGCTCGCCGCGATTCCATCCGATCGACTCGTGCGCATTCCGGATGGCGTCAGCACTCGCGACGCCGCCGCGGCGATGCTCCAGGGGATGACCGCGCACTACCTCATGCACAGCACGTTTCCACTGCAGCGCGGACAGACCGCGCTCGTGCACGCGGCGGCGGGCGGCGTTGGACTGCTGCTCGTGCAGATGGCGAAGGAGATCGGTGCGCGCGTGATCGGCACGTGCGGATCGGAAGAGAAGGCCCAGCTCGCGCGCGAGGCCGGTGCGGACGACGTCATCCTCTACACGTCCCAGGATTTCGTCGTCGAGACGAAGCGTCTGACGGATGGCCGCGGCGTCGACGTCGTGTACGACGGCGTCGGCAAGACGACGTTCGACGGCGATCTCGATGTGCTCCGTCCGCGCGGTTATCTGGTCCTCTTCGGCGGATCGAGCGGAGCCGTGCCGCCGTTCGATCCGATCGTGTTGTCGCGCAAGGGATCGCTGTTCCTCACGCGGCCGACGCTCGGGAACTACATCGCGACACGAGAAGAGCTCGAGCAGCGCGCGAGCGCCGTCCTGAATGCGGTCGCGTCCGGCACGCTGAAACTGCGGATCGACCGGACCTATCCGCTCGCGGACGCGGCGCAGGCGCATCGCGATCTCGAGGGCAGGCGGACGAAGGGGAAGCTGTTGCTAACAGCTAACGGCTAAGAGCTAACAGCTGCGCACGGAATAACTCCCGCTGTCTGAGGATTTGCCTGTTTTCCGGCTCGTTCCGGAAATTCTTTAACAATCTGCCAGAGCTCCTTGGACCACCGCGTGTCGCGGGGTCCCGCATGGCCAGAAGGAGGGTTTATGAGGACTTATGAAGTCCTGTTCATTCTTTCTCCGCAAGTGACGGAGGAGGAAGTAACGGCGCTCATCGCCGACTTCAAGGGTGTCGCCGAAAAGAACGGTGCGACGCTCAAAAATGAAGAAGCGTGGGGCCGCCGGCGTCTCGCCTATCCCATCAACAAATCCAACGAAGGCATCTACCACCTCTTCGTGCTCGAGAGCGAGCAGTCGCTTTCCGAGCTCGATCGGCGCATGAAGAACGTCGATCGGGTGCTGCGCCACGTCATCGTGCGCACGGACCTCGACCAGAAGCGCGCCGACAAGCTCTCCAAGCGCAATCCGAAGAAGGAGCGCGTCCGTCCCGCCGCGCCGGTCGTCGTCGCTCCCGAGGATGCGATGACCGCCGCGATCGACGAGACGCCGCAGGCATAAGGAGGAGATGACGATGGCAACGACGATGGGTGGTCCACGCAGGGGTCCGGGCGGCCCGGGCGGCTCCGATCGCGGCGACCGCGGTGGTCCCGGCGGTCAGCAGGGCGGCAAGAAGAAGTTTTTCTATCGCCGCAAGCGCGTCTGCAAGTTCTGCGTCGAGAAGATCGAGTACATCGACTTCAAGGACGTGAAGACGCTGCAGCAGTTCATCCCGGAGCGCGGCAAGATCCTTCCGCGCCGCATTTCCGGAACGTGCGCGCTGCACCAGCGCAAGCTCCAGAACGCCATCAAGCGCGCGCGCATCGCGGCGCTGCTGCCGTTCACCGCTGACTAGTCAATCAATGATCGAATCCTCGTCCCTTCCGCCGAGCGCGGAACTGCAGAGCGAGCCGCTCCCGATGCCGGTCCGGTCCTTTGGCCGCGTCGCGCGCAGCGTGATCGGCTACGGCCTGCTGGTCGGACTGATGTGCGTGTCGGTCATGGTGGTCTTCGTGCCGGCCGCGCTCATCCACTGCGCGCTGCGCAACGGACGCCGCGCGGCGTGGCTCGCCCTGGCGATCGCGATCGCGGCGGATGCGACGTACTTCGGCCTTTCGGCGCCGGGAGCGCCCGACGTCTGGACGTACTTCGCGGCGGTGATCCTCGCGATCGCACTGCCGGCGATGGCGGCGCTGCCGCTCGTCGAGCGCGGCGTGTCGTTCGGCCGCGTGCTCGTGTTCCTGCTCGTCGGCGCGACGATCGGACTCGCCGCGACGGAAGCCGGATCGCTGACGCTGACCTCGTACTCGCCGTACGCGGGACAGGTCGTGCAGGCGAAGCACTTCGCGGCGGAGCTGGTGAATTACTACCGCACGAACGGGATGCAGGCCGACGTCATCCGCGCCGTCGAGCAGACGATGGGCTACACGCTCTTCGTTCTGCCGGCCGGGATGCTCGTCCAGCTCTCGTTCATGTTCGTGCTCAGCCTGATGATGGTCGGCCGCCTGAAAACGTGGCGCGATCACGTCGCGCGGCGCGGCGAATCGGAGAGCGCGGGCGTGTATCTCTTCCGCTATCTCTCCCTTCCCGACTGGCTGCTGTTCGGCTTCATCCTCGGCGGACTGACGCCGATCGCCCACGGCATGCTGCAGAAGATCGCGGCCAATGTGCTCACGGTGGTCGTGTTCCTGTACGTGCTGCAGGGGCTGGCGATCTTCCGCTACATGCTCGTCACGGTCGGCGCGGGCTTCATCGCCACGCTTCTCGGATGGGCATTGCTCGGATTGCTGACGGTGACCGGCATCGGACCGCTGCTGCTCGGACTGGCGGGGCTATTCGATCCCTTTTTCGATTTCAGACATTTCAAGAAGCGAAAGGACGACTCTCATGAAAGTCATTCTGACTGAGGAGATCCGCGGACTCGGAGAGCGCGGCGAAATCGTCACTGTGAAAGACGGTTACGCGCGCAACTTCCTGCTCCCGAAAAATCTCGCTCGCGAGGCAACGACCGGCAACCTGAAGGCGATCGAGCACGAGCGCCGGAAGTGGGCGCTGCTCGCGCAGCAGGAAAAGGACGCGGCACAGAAGGCCGCCAACGCGGTCAAGGGGCTGAAGATCCAGATCCAGAAGCGCGTCGGCGAGCACGGACAGCTGTTCGGATCGGTGACGGCGAACGAGATTGCCGATGCGCTCGTCGCGCGCGGCATCGAAGTCGACAAGCGCCGCATCGAGCTCGCGCATCCGATCAAGAACCTCGGCGTTCACGACGTGGAGGTTCGCCTCCACCGCGACGTCACGGCGCAGATCCAGGTCGAAGTGCAGCCGATCGGCGTCGAGAAGCTCGAGGAGACCGAGGCGCCTGCGGCCGAGGCTCCGGCCGAGCAGTAGTTTTCGTACGCTTTTCATTCGAACGGCGCTCGTTTCGGGCGCCGTTTTTCTTTTCACGTAACATGCGCGCGCATGGCTTCCAGAATTCACCCCGCGCGCAGACGCGGGGTCAAAGCGCCGTGCAGCGCAAATCTCGGCGCCGCCGCCACGCGGCGATCTGATCCCGCGTCTTCGCGCGGGATGAACTGGAGCCGCAATGGCTGACGATCGGTTCATCGATGCGCCGCCGGAGGGAACCGAAGGCTGGCGCGAGGTCTGGCGCGAGGATCGTCAGTATCGTCAGAAGCCGTCGCCGCTCTCGCAGGCCTTTCGCCGTCTCGTGCGCCGCGCGAGCGCGCCCGATGCGGAACGTCAGAAGAACTTCAACCTGGTCCTGCTCGATCTGCTGCACGACATCCGCCGCGACGTCGCCGCCGTGCGTGCCGATCTGCGCGGCGACATCGAGGCGGTGCAGCGCGACGTGCAGACCGCCGACGCGGCGCTGTCGAATGAGATCGCGCATCTTCGCGATCTGATCCCCGTCGCCGCGATGCGCAACGACGCGCTGATCGCCGCGCTCGATCAGAAGATCGAAACGCTCGCGGTGCGATTGCGCGACGCGATCAATCCGGTGGTGACGTCACCGGACGTCGTCTATCGCCGGCTCGAGGATGCGCTGCGCGGATCCGAATCGCACGTGCGCGCGGATGTGATGCATTACGTTCGCAAAGCGGTCGAGCCTGTGATCGATGTCGGATGCGGCCGCGGCGAATTTCTCGCGGCGTGTCGCGATGCCGGACTGAATGCGCGCGGATTCGATACGAACGAGCGATCGGTCGCCGATCTTCGCGCGCGCGGCTTCGATGCGACGCTCGCCGGCGTGCCGGAATGTTTCGCATCGATGGCGGATCGATCGATCGGCACCGTTGCGGCGATGCACGTTGTCGAGCACCTGACGGCCGACGTTCTCTTCGCGCTGTTTCGCGAGTCGGCGCGCGTGCTGCGCAGCGGCGGTCTGCTGATGATCGAGACGCCGAACGCGGAGTCTCTTTTCGTCGCGGCCTCGGAGTTCTGGCGCGATCCGACGCACCTCGCGCCGCGCCATCCCGCCGCGCTGACCGTGCTCGCGCGCGAGCACGGATTCGAGATCGATGAGATCCGCGCCGTGCACGAGCTCCCCGAGGGAACGCGAATCGCGATCCTGCCAACGGATCCGCCGGAACTGCAGCGCGTGATCCACGCGGTGAACGATCGCCTTTTCGCGCCGCAGGATCTGCGTTTGATCTTGCGGAAGGTCTGATTTGGAGTGCGGCAGCCGCAGCTGCCGCTTTGCCTTGCCGCGACCGCAGTCGCGGCAGCTGCGGCTGCCGCAAAGCAAAGCGGCGACTGCGGTCGCCGCAGTCCAGACCGTTCACTCGTCGTACGGCTGCACATCCACCACCGTCGCGCCTGGCGGCGGTGGCGGAACGCGATGCGGCAGCACGGCGCCGAGGATGAGGCCCGCAATGAGACCGCCGATGTGCGCCGCGTTGTCGATCTGCGGGATCTTCAATCCGATCACGATGTTTGCGGCGATCCAGAAGATGCATTGCGCGACGAGGCTGCGCGCCCACTTCTCGTGACGCCATCGCGGCGAGCGCTGCACCGAAAACACGAACGCGCCGAGGATGCCGAAGATCGCGCCGCTCGCACCGACGGAGGAGCCGTTGGGCGGGAGGTGGTAGTAGCTGGCGATCGAGGCGATCAGTCCCGACACGAAGTAGATGAAGACGAAACGGCGCGTTCCGAACATCAGCTCATACAGACGCCCGAGCTGGAAGAGCGCGAACAGGTTCATGCCGAGATGCAGCAGATCGCCCTGAATCGTGCCGTCGCCGTGCAGGAACATCGCTGTGACGAGGCGCCAGTAGCCGCGGCCCGGAACGATCGCGCCGATCGCGGCGAGAATCTCCGGATTGCGCCACGCACCGGTGATGATCTCGATCCCGAATCCGAACAGGATCGCGCCCATCAGCGCCGTGGTCGCGGGCGTCGGACGGACGCGGGCGCGCTGCGTCATCGCTTCTCCATCGCGCCGGAAACGCGCCGCATGAAGAAGTGGGCGACGCGCGGGAAGACTTCCTTCAGTCGCATATAGATCGCCGCGAACGGCGGGATGATGCGCCGGTATTTCCCATCCTCGGCCGCAGCGCACACCGCGCGCGCGACACGCTCCGGCTTCACCGCGAGAATCAGCCGCGAGGCGGCGGGCATCTTGCCGCGCTCGGCCTTCACGAAGAATTCGGTTTCGGTCGTGCCGGGGCAGACCATGGCCACGCGCACGCCGCGCCCGAGGACCTCGTCGCGCAGCGCCTCGGTCATTCCGATCATCGCGAACTTCGTCGCACTGTAGCCGCCCATCCGCGCGAAGCCCATGATCCCCGTGATCGACGCAACGTTCACGATCGCGCCGTTGCCGCGGGCGAGCATGCCCGGCAACACGGCCTGTGTGCAGTGCACGGCGCCGAAGTAATTCGTCTCCATCATCGAGCGCAGCTCGTCCAGCTTCGCCTCGGCGATCGCGTCGAAGATCGCGAAGCCGGCGTTGTTGACGAGCACGTCCACGTTGCCGGCGCAGAGGCGCGCGCAGTCATCGGGCTTCGTCACGTCGGCAACGATCGCCGTCGCGTTCACGCCGTGCGCGCGACACGCGGCCGCGACTTCGTCGAGAAGCTCGCGCCGGCGCGCGCCGAGAACGACGTCCGCGCCGCGCCGCGCCATCTCGATCGCCGTCGCGCGTCCGATGCCGCTCGAGGCGCCGGTGATGACGACGTTCTTACCGCGCAGCGACATGTCGAAAAAGGCCTTCGTCGTTCAGAATCAGAGACTTTCGCGAAGTTGCGGGAGGGTGGTCGGCGGGCACGGCGCGCGATTGTAACGCAGCGTTTTCGCGACCATCACCGGCAGCGTTCTCGCATGATTGACCTCCCCAACAGCGGACCCTATACTCCGCCCGATTCCGCCCCTCGACTCGCTCGGAGTCCGTGCCAATCACCTTCAGGAGGCTGCGATGCCGTTCGAAGAAGTCAAGAAGATCTGGATGAATGGCCGGCTCGTCGATTTCGCCGACGCGAAGATTCACGTCCTCACGCACGCCGTTCACTACGGCTCGGGTCTCTTCGAAGGCATCCGCTGCTACAACACGAAGAGCGGCTCCGCCATCTTCCGTCTCTCCGACCACACCCGCCGCATGTTCGACAGCTGCAAGATCTATCGAATGGACCTCCCGTTCTCGTTCGACGAGATCAATCGCGCCTGCATCGACGTCGTGAAGGCGAATGAGTTCGAGGACTGCTACCTCCGCCCGGTCGTCTATCGCGGATTCCACTCCCTCGGTGTCTATCCCGCCTCCTGCCCGGTCGACGTCGTCGTCGCCGCGTGGAAGTGGGGCAAGTACCTCGGTCCCGAAGCGCTCGAGCAGGGCGTCGACGTGCGCGTTTCCTCCTGGAACCGCATGGCTCCGAACACCTTCCCCGCGCTCGCGAAAGCGACCGGCAATTACATGAACTCGATCCTCATCCGCCAGGAAGCGGCGCTGGACGGCTACGCCGAAGGCATCGCGCTCGACGTCAACGGCTACGTCAGCGAAGGCTCGGGCGAGAACATCTTCGTCGTTCGCGACGGGAAAATCTTCACACCTCCTCTCGGCGCCTCGATTCTCGGCGGCATCACCCGCAACAGCTGCATTCGCATCGCGCGCGACTTCGGTCTCGAAGTCATCGAGACCACGATCCCGCGCGAAATGCTCTACATCGCGGACGAGGTCTTCTTCACCGGCACGGCCGCCGAAGTCACGCCGATCCGATCGATCGATCGCATTTCGATCGGCAACGGAAGGCGGGGACCGATCACGGAGAAGATCCAGAAGGAATTCTTCGCCTACATCGGCGGCGAGATTCCGGATCGGTACGGCTGGCTCACGCCGGTGTACACCGAGGCGGAAGCAGCGGCGCGGAAACCGGCCCTCGTCGCGCACTAGAAGAAGTTCCCGTTCTTCAAAGAGCAGTATCGGTGTGAGCCGATGATCAGGTGATCGACCAGCTCGAGGTCGCACAAACCGAGGCTCTCCTTCATCTTCTTCGTGAACCGGACGTCATCCTCCGATGGCGTGGGATTTCCCGACGGATGGTTGTGATACAGCGCGACCGCCGCCGCGTTGTCGAGCATCGCGAAACGAATCACGTCGCGCGTCGAGACCAGCGCATTGCCGATCGATCCGATGAAGATCTGCCGATCGCTGATCACGCGATGGCGGGAGTCGAGAAACGCGGCGCTCAGCCGCTCCTGCGCGTGATGCGAGAACGTGCCGACGAGCTTGCGCGCGTAGCCGTCCGCCTCGAACTGCGGCGGATCGTCCGGCTCACCCTCGAGAAATCGTCGCGACAGCTCCATCGACGCGACGATGCGCGCGGCCTTCGCCGGGCCCATGCCGGGCAGCTTCGCGAGATCGGTCGGCGTGCGGCGGCGAATGTCGGACATGCCGTTGACCAGCAGATCGCGTGCGAGCTGAATCGCGTTCCGGCCCGGCAGTCCCGAGCCGAGAAGGATCGCGAGCAGCTCCGAATCGGAAAGCAGTTGCGGGCCGTGCATCAGCAGGCGCTCGCGCGGCCGGTCGTCGCGGGGCATGTCGCGGATCACGTCAGTCATCGCTGAACCTCCAGAATCGCTTCGACGATCGGCGACGTTGCGATGGCCGCCGTCTCTTCGATCGCGTGCGCGCATGCGGTGCTCACCTGCGGGTTGATCTCGATCGTGAGACCGCGGCAAACACCGACGAGACCCGCGGCCGGATAAACGACGCCCGACGTGCCGATGACGAGCAGCAGATCGGTGGCATGGATCAGCGTCGTCGCGCGTGCGATCGCACTCTCGGGCAGCATCTCGCCGAACCAAACCACGTCGGGCCGCAGCAGCGCGCCGCATGCGCAGTGCGGCGGAATCTCATCGAACGCGTCGACTCGCTCGCTCGTCGTTCCCTCGCGCACGCATCGCGCGCGAAAGATGTTGCCGTGCAGCTCGATCACGTCGCGCGAACCGGCGCGCGCGTGCAGTCCGTCGACGTTCTGCGTCACGACCGGCGCGGCGAGGCGCGCAATCGCGTCGTGCGCCGCGTTCGGCTTCGCGTTGCGAATGAGATCGCGGCGCCACTCGTACCACTCCCACACCAGTTTCGGATCGCGGCGGAAGGCTTCCGGCGTCGCGAGATCCTCGGCGCGGAAGTCGCGCCACAGACCGCCGGCGCCGCGAAAGGTGGGGATGCCGCTGTCCGCGGAGACGCCGGCGCCGGTGAAGACGACGACCCGTTTCGGCCGCGCGTCGCGGATCGCCTGAATCGCTCGTTCGATCGTGCTCATGACGCACACGAGCTTAGGCCGTGCGCGTCAGACACCTTTCAGAATCTACAGAGATGGGCGATCGGCGATTTCCGAGGGGCACAAAACCTTGTGCACCTCGATACGCCCTGTAGAACGTTACGTCTTCGGGATCTGCTCTTCGTGAATCTGGATGAAGGCGTCCTTGCGCAGATTGTCGATGTAGGACTTGTAGTCGCGGGCGAACGTTTCCTCGCTCGCGTCCTTGCGCAGGCGGTCCTTGATCGACTCGAACGCCGGCACTTCGGACGGGAGGCGCTGTTCGACCTTGATGATGTGCCATGCGGACTTCGTCTCGAGCGGCCCGAGGATCTGGCCGGGCGTGGCGTTGAAGACGGCCTTGTCGAGATCCGCGACGAGATCGCCGCGCGAGACTTCACCGAGATCGCCGCCCTGATCGCGCGTTCCCGATTCCGACATCGTCGACGCGATCTTCGCGAAATCCGACTTCGGCTGCCGCGTCGCCGCGGCGACGTCGTTCGCGCGCTGGCGGGCCTCATCGACCTTCAGCGGATCTTCGGGCCGAAGGACGACGATCTCGCGAAGGTGCGCGCGCTCGGGAAGGCGGTAACGCTCCTTCTCACGGTTGTAGCGGTCGCGGAGCTCGGAGTCGGGGAGATCCTCGCGGCTGCGAAGCTCGCGCGAGAAGAGCTTGTTGGTGATCAGCGTGTCGCGGAGGCGCGCTTCCATGTCGGCGCGCGTGATGCCCGACGTGCGGAGCGAGTCCTCGAACTGCGCGTCGGTGGTGATGTTGTACTGCTGCTTGAGGCGATTGATCGCGTCCTTCACTTCGGCTTCGGTGATGGTGATGCCGAGGCGGTCAGCGCGGTCCTTGATCAGCATTTCGCCGATCAGGTCATCGACGAGCGTCTTCGTGATCTGGGCGCGCTTCGCCGCCATCTCCGTGGACGGCGTGTTCTGCTCGGCTTCGGCGATCGCGTCGTGGAGGCGCTTCTCGTACTGAGTGCGCGTGACGATGCGGTCGCCGACGCGGATGACGACGGCTTCGATGACCTGGGCCGCCGAGGCGCTGACCGCGGCGAGGGCGACGATGACGGCAAAAATGCTCTTTTTCATAGGTGTGCCTGATTACAGACGAGTCGTCTGGACAACAAGTTACGAGGCGGTTTATTCGTCCGCCGCCAGAGGCAGCGAACCTGAGTACTTGAACGGGAGGCGGCGGGTCAGCACGGCGACCTGCATCTCGCGGCGAGCCTGCGCAACGAGCTGAGCCATCCGCTCGCGAATCGCATCCTCCTTCACCCGAACGCGGATCAGCGGATCGGCGGTCTGGAGGTCGAGCTGACCGGCCGGACGCCGTTCCTCGACCTTGAAAATGTGGAAGCTGGAGTCGGTGCGGATGACGTCGCTGACGGCGCCGGGCTGCATGCGGAAGATGACGTCTTCGAACATCTTCGGCAGGTCGCCGCGGCCGACGTAGCCGATCTCGCCGCCGCGCTTCGCGTTCGGAGCGCGCGAATGCTCGGCCGAGAGCGCGCCGAAATCGGCACCTTTGCGCAGTTGATCGACGAGCTGATTGGCGAGTTGTTCGTCGTTGACGAGGATCTGCCGGACGCGAACCTCCTCGCCGCTGCGGAACTCGCTCTGATGGTCGTTGTAGTACGCGCGGACTTCCGCTTCGCTCGGCTCGCCGACTTCGGCGGCGATGTCGCTGAAGAGCTTTTCGCGGCGCATCTGGTCTCGCTTCTCGATGACCGTCGATCCCGCTTCGGTACGAACGGCGGCGGCGATTTTCTCCGCGGGGACTTCGACGCCGTGCGTCGCGGCGTGCTCGGAGATGACGATCTCCTCGACGTACTGATCGAGCATCGCGCTCGAAACCTCGGGGGTGAGCTGCGCGAGGTCGGTTCCGGTATTGCGCTCGAGGTAGCGCTTGAAGTCGGCGAGCGTGATCAAACGCTCATTGACGCGGACGACGACTTCCGGCGGCGTGGCAGGCTTTCGCTTGCACGAAAAAGCGAGAGCGCAGGCAAGGATCAGCAGACAGGCGAGGCGACGGGGCAGCATGCGCGAAGGGCGCGCGGAGTGTAGCACTGCTGGTAGTTGGTAGTTGGTGGTTGGTAGTTGGTGGAAAAAAGAAAGGGCCGGCGATTGCGCCGGCCCCCAACAACTGACCACCAACTACCAACAACTAATTCACGGCGAGCGAATGAATCTCCTCGTTCGCGCTCGTGGCGGTGCGGCTCAGCGTGACCTCGACGTAGTACGTGTTGTTCGCGAAGTCGAAGGTGCTCGAGCTGAACGTGCAGGAGCTGCACTGCGCGTTCGCCGAGCTGTCGGCGCTGGTGATCGAGCAGATCTGCGTCTCGGTGCCCGAGCATTTGTCGACTTCGATCAGCTTCGCGACGACCGAGCCGGACGCGGAGTTGTCCTTGTACGTGGCCCAGAACGTGGTCCACGGCGGAGTCTTCGACGTGCCGCTGCCGTAGGTGTTGGTCACGGGATAGCGCGCGACGATCGTTCCGGTCTGCGTCGAGAGGAACCTCAGCGTCGGGCCGATCCACGTGATCTTGAACGCGCTGGCCGGCGAGACGCGGCCGTTGTTGCCAACCGACGTCCAGTCGTGCGTCTGCGCGAAGGCCGGGACGCTGCCCATGAAGAGAGCAATGCCGAGAGCAATGCCGAGAGCGGGAACGAGCAGGCGATTGATGATTTTCATGATGGCCTCCTCAGTTGATCGCGACGGAATGGAGCGCGATGTTCGCGCTGGTCGACGAGCGGGTGATGTTCGCCTGGATGTAATAGAAGTTGTTCGCGAAATCGAACGTCGTCGAGCCGAACGTGCAGGTGCCGCATTCGGTGCCGTTGTCGGAGCTCGTGATCGAGCAGATCTGCGACTCGGCATTGCTGCACTTGTCGACCTGCATGAGCCGCAGGGTCACCGAGCCGAGCGACGAGTTGTCCGTGTACGCCGCGGAGAACGTGGTCCATGCGGGCGTTTTGGTGATGCCGCCGCCGGCCGTGTTCGTCACGTTGTAGCGCGCGGTGAGCGTCCCCGTGCGCGCGCTCGAGAACGTGAACGTCGGGCCCGTGAAGATGTGGCCCGCGCCGGCCTGCACGATGCCGACCGATCCGACGTTGCTCCAGTCGTACGAGACCTGGGCCGCGACCGGAAGCGCGATCAGCAGAAGAGCGAGTGCGGATGTCGAAATGATGACTTTCATGTCGTCCTCCTCAGTAGATCGCCAGTTCCCACAGCCGGGGGTCGACGCCGGTCGTGGTCTTCGAGACGGAGGCGTAGACGTAGTAGGCGTTGTTGGCGAAGTCGAGCCCTCCGCTGAACGTGCAAACGTCGCAGTGCACGTCCTGGTCGCTTTCGCTGCTGGTCACGGAGCAGAGCTGCGTCTCGTTGCCCGTGCACTTGTCGACCTGATAGAGCGTCGCCGTGACCGAGGCGCCGGACGACCACTGATCGGTGACGGCCATCTGCAGCGTCGTGAACGCAGGGGAGATGTCCGTGGCGCTGCCCATCGTGTTCGTGACGGGATAGCGCGCGTCGACAGTTGCGATGGATGTCGAGGCGACGCCGAATGACGCGCCGGTGAAATCGTAGAGGCCGAGGCTGGCCGTGCCGTCGCCGACGACTCCGGTCGAGCCGGCGGCACTCCAGTCCCAGTTGTTCTGAGCCGCGGCGGGGAGGGCGCAGAACGCGAGTACAAGAACCAGTCGAACGATGTTCTTCATGAGTCCTTCCCTTCTTCTTTCGTTTTGAAGCACGCCGGCGTGCGTCTGGTCCCAAGGTAGGGACGTACGGAAAGAAAGAGTAGAGTCAAAATTTGCCGGACTGTACTGAATGAGACACGGACCGCCGCGCATTGGCGACGATCCGTGTCTTCAATTCCCTCAGTCGATGGACAACGCGTGAATTTCTTCACCCGCGGTCGTCGCACTGCGCGTGAGCACGACTTCGACGTAGTACGTGTTGTTCGCGAAGTCGAACGTCGAGGAGCTGAACGTGCAGCTCTGGCACTGCGTCGCGGCGTTGTCCGAGCTCGAGATCTGGCAGAGCTGCGTCACGGTGTCGGTACACTTGTCCACTTCGAACAACGTCGCGGTGACGGAGCCCGCCGAGGAGTTGTCGAGGAACGTCGCCCACAGCGTCGTCCACGCCGGAGTGAACGACGAGCCGGCGCCGAATGTGTTCGTGACGGGATAGCGCGCCGTGATCGTGCCGGTCGAGATCGAGCTGAACTTCAGCGTCGGTCCGGTCCGGGTGTTGTTGAAGAGGCTGAGGCGATCGAGGATGCCGGTCGCGCCGACGCGGCTCCAGTCATTCGACTGTGCGAACCCCGGAATCGCGGCGAGCAGCAACGCGGCGATGAGCAAACGAGAAATGATTTTCATGATTGTCCTCCGCGGTCGTTAGTTGATGCCCAGCGAATGGATCTTTTCGTTCGCCGTGCTGACACTGCGAGCCACCTTCACTTCGACGTAGTACTCGTTGTTCAGAAAGTCGATCGTCGAGGAGCTGAAGGTGCACGAGCTGCACTGCGGGCTGTTGCTGCCGTCGCTGCTGACGACCTGGCAGACCTGGGTCTGCGTGCCGGTGCATTTGTCGATCGCGTAGAGCGTGCCGGTCACCGAGCCGGATGCCGAGTCGTCGGTGTACGCGATCGTGAGCGTCGTCCACGGCGGCGTGTCGGACGTCGCGCTGCCGTACGTGTTCGTGACCGGATACCGCGCCGTGACGGTTCCACGGAACGGACTGCCGATCTGCATCGTCGGTCCGGTGAGGATCTGCGCGCCGCCGTACGGCATGATGCCGCACGAGCCGACGCTGCTCCAGTCGTACGCGGTCTGCGCGGCGAGCGGCACCGCGGCGAGAAGAAGAAGTGCGAGTGCGAGAAACGTGTGACGGGTTTTCATCGGTTCCTCCGTCGATTCAGTAGATGGCCAGCGAGTGCAGCTCGGCGACGGGCGGCACGTCGGTCTTCGTCGCCGTCACGAGCACGTAGTAGGCGTTGTTCGCGAAGTCGAGACCTCCGCTGAACGTGCACGTCTGGCAGGTGGGCGTTCCGTCGCCGTCATTGCTGGTGATCGTGCAGAGCGCCGTCTCCTGATCGGAGCACTTGTCGACCTGATACAGCGTTGCGGTCACGGATGCCGCGGTCGCGGAGCTGTCGGAGATGGTCGCCTCGAGCGTGCCCCATGCGGGCGAGATGTCGAAGCTGCTGCCGTAGGTGTTCGTGACCGGATACCGCGCCGTGACGCTGCCGACGGAGTTCGTGCGGATGCGAAACGTCGTCGCGGTGAGGTCCCACACGGTGATGGCCGCCGGATCGATGATTCCCGCCGATCCGGGCATGCTCCAGTCCCACGATTGCGCGGCGGCCGGAAGCGCGAAGAGCAGAGACAAAACGAGCAGTCGAACGATGTTCTTCATGTTCCTTCCTTCCTTTTTCGGGAGCCACGCGTGGTGTGGAACGAAGGTAGGCCCGCGCTCGCGCCGGGACCAGGGTCATTTTTTGCCGGAAGGGCAGGAAGGTGGAATCGTCATCCTGAGCCGCGAAGACGGCGAAGGACCTCTCCTGCGCCAAACTCGGCGACGAAGAGATCCTTCGCAAGCTCAGGATGACGATGTCGCCACACCCAGGTTTCGCAGCAGATCCTCGATGGCCTCGATCACCGCCGGTCCGTGCTCGCGCAGCGGGAACGACAGGACGCCGTTCGGCGTGAACTTGGCGGTCGGATTCTCACCGATGTAGAGCAGCAGTTTGTTCGGATCGATCTTCGCGGTCTGCGTCAGCTTGATCACGCCGCGCGCGCCCTCGCGAACGATCGAGATCACGCCCATCTGCGACGCGTACCGCTTCACGCGGACGAAGTGCAGAAGGTTCTCGACGTTCGGCGGCAGCGCACCGAAGCGGTCCCGCATTTCGTTGCGAATGTCCTCGAGCCGCTCGTCCGTCGAGGCCGAGGCGATCTTTTTGTAGAAGGTCATCCGGAGGTTCTCGTCGGCAACAAAATCCTTCGGGATGTAGATGTCGACGCCGAGGTTCATCGAAGTCTCCACTTCCTCCTCGATCTTCTCGCCCTTCATCTCGCGCACGGTTTCCTCGAGCAGCTTCGTGTACATCTCGAAGCCGACCGCCGCGATCTGGCCGGACTGCTCGCCGCCGAGAATGTTGCCCGCGCCGCGGATCTCGAGATCGCGCGCCGCGATGCGGAAGCCCGCGCCGAGGTCGGAGAACTCCTGAATCGCCGCGAGCCGTTTGCGCGCGTCGGACGCGAGGATCTTGTCCGACGGCACGAGCAGATAGCAGAACGCCAGCCGATCGCTGCGGCCCACACGTCCGCGCAGCTGATAGAGCTGCGACAGTCCGAAGCGCTCCGCATGATTGATGAGAATCGTGTTGCAGGCGGGGATGTCGATGCCGTTCTCGATGATCGTCGTGGCGAGGAGCACGTCGTACTCGCGATTGATGAACGCGAGCATCGCCCGCTCGAGCTCGCGCTCCTCCATCTGCCCGTGCCCGACGATCAC
>Ga0075425_100001907_pt1 | contig 20536 bp, 22 predicted proteins | sample SoiMethybrSBSTD4_FD_75300 | JGI IMG/M metagenome (GOLD analysis project Ga0075425, IMG submission 75300) | Bulk soil microbial communities from a Populus tree surrounding site in Tennessee, USA - Soil MetaG P. TD hybrid SBSTD4 | ecosystem: Environmental > Terrestrial > Soil > Tree plantation... | reverse complement strand
ACACCTCAACCGGCCGATCAATGCGAACACGATTCGCGGAGACTTGATGGTTGCCAATTTCAACGCGGCGCTGGCCGCGGGCCAAACGCCGGCCAGTCCGTTCACCGTGGGGAGCGGAGCCACTCCGTGCGGATCGGGTCCGCTGGGCCCGTGGGTCAGCTCTGCTCTGATGAACTTCTTCCGGCCCGGCGGATTGAATCCTTCGATTGCTACCGCGATGACGCTGGCCGGTGCAGGGCCCTGCGTGGCCCTCGCGCAATCCATCGAAGGCAGTCTGGCGAGCCAGGGATTCAACGCGAGCTGCGATCCCGCCACTTATGCCAATTGCGTTCCCTTCGGTGATATGGACGCCAACTTCTCCAACGGCAGTTCGATCTATCACGGGTTCAGCGCGAACCTGCGCAAGCGCTTTAGCCGGCATTTTGAGTTTCTTGGGTCGTACACCTGGTCGCATGCCATCGACGATTCCACTGACCTGCAGTCGACCTTGACACCGCAGGACAGTTATTACCCGGGGTTCGATCGCTCGAACTCGCTGTTCGATCAGCGGCACCGATTCGTTTTTAGCGGCGTGTACCAGACCGGACGGTTGAGCGGTAATGGATTTGTGAGCAAGCTTCTGAGCGACTGGACGTTTGCTCCCGTGATCGAAGTGGCTTCGGGGCGGCCATTCAACATCATTACCGGAAGCGGGAACAACTTACAGTTGTCGGCGCTCACCGGGCGGCCAAACACTACCGTCGATCCATTCTGCGGAACCGTAGTGCATTCGAAGTACTCTCCGAGTGGAACCTTCCAGGAACCTTGTATCAACGGATTTGTGGCCACGTTGACCACACCGACTCTTTTGCAACTCGACGGCAACCTTGGCCGCAACGCTGGCGTGCAACCGTGGACGGTATTCAATGACCTGCGCGTGGCCAAACGTGTGTATTTTGGGGAACGTGTGAACATGGATTTCATGGTCGACATGTTCAACATCGCCAATAAATTTAACGTTTCGGCGGTGAGCCCATTGTACACGAATGCCGGAACACCCACGGCAGCGTATGATCCGCGCCAATTCCAGTTCGCGTTGAAGCTGAACTGGTAAGTCGGATCGCGGAAGCAGCGCGCCTGGAATTTCCAACGAGAAATTCCGGGCGCCGCTGATCTTTGAAGGACTTTCTTTGATCTGTCCTTGCTGATAAAGTTGCAACCATCCTTCAGGCATTCCACTCTGAATATTGACGAGGTTCCCCCATGGATCGCCGACGCTTCCTGCAAACCGCCGCTGCCACCTCTGTCTTAGGTTCCCTGCACAAGAAGCTTGCCCACGCTGCCGACCAACCGATCCCCACGCGCACCCTGGGACGAAGCAGCGAAAAGATTTCTATCGTCGGGCTGGGTGGGTATCACCTTGGTACGCAATCCGATGAGCAGGAGAGCATCCGCATCATTCGCACCGGATTGGATGCAGGCGTGAACTTCCTCGACAACTGCTGGGACTACAACGGTGGGACGAGCGAAGTCCGCATGGGAAAGGCGCTGCAGGACGGATACCGCAAGAAAGCGTTCCTGATGACCAAGATCGATGGACAAACGAAGAAGGCTGCCGCTCAGCAGGTGAATGAATCCTTACAGCGCCTGCAAACCGACCATATCGACTTGCTGCAATTTCACGAAGTGATCCGCGATACCGATCCGGCCCGAATCTTCGCGGAAGGCGGTGGCATGGAGGCTGTGCTCGAAGCCAGAAAGCAAGGAAAAGTCCGCTTCATCGGATTCACCGGGCACAAGAGTCCCGACATCCACTTGAAGATGCTTGAAACCGCGTTTGCGCACGGCTTCACGTTTGATGCGGTGCAAATGCCGCTCAACGTCATGGATGCGCACTTCAACAGCTTTGAAAAGAAGGTGCTGCCGGTGCTGGTAAAGCACAACATCGGTGTATTGGGCATGAAACCGATGGGCGACAAACTCATTCTGAACAGCAAAACCGCCACTCCGGTGGAATGCCTGCACTACGCGATGAACCTGCCCACAAGCGTGGTGATCACGGGATGCGATTCCATGGAGATTCTGCAACAGGCAATTGACGCCGCCCGCAGCTTCGCTCCGATGGGCAAAGGCGAAGTCGCACAGTTATTGGCAAAGACCGCGCCCGCGGCGGGCAAGGGAGAGTTCGAGCGCTACAAGACCTCCAACGACTTTGATGGAACGGTGCATAACCCGCAATGGCTGGGCTGAGGACGTGCGCGCTCTGGGGCTGGGGTCGAGCTTTTTCCCCCGGTCCTGAGGTTCAGGTTCTGGCATTGCCTGTGAACTCAGAGCGTGAACTCTGCCGACCTTGAGAATGCTCGGAATCAACCATCACGTGACTGCGTAGTTGACGAAAAAGCTGCGATCGCTCCAACGTTGACAACCACTCAAGGACACGAACACAATTTCAATCCATGCGTATTTTTTGCTTCTTCCTGTGGATGCTTTTGTGGTGCGCAATCGGACAAGCCCAGAACCACTCCTATCTCTTCGTGTGGGCGGGTGACGACGCGAAGAACAGCAGCGACTTTCTCGCAGTCATCGACGCTGACTCTACATCTCCGCGCTATGGTCAAGCCGTCGCTTCCGTCGCCGTTCCTGGAGCCACGGGAACACCTCACCACACCGAACTCGAAATGCCCGCAGGCGGGTACCTGCTGGCCAACGCGTTTGAGAGCGGACGCACGACGCTGTTCGACTTGCGCGAGCCCCTTCGTCCATCGGTGGTCACTTCTTTCGGCGACTTCGATGGATACATGCATCCCCACACCTATGTTCGGCTGGCCAACAACGACGTTCTCGCCACATTCCAGTACCACGGCGGGCACGATCCCAAGTCCGACGGCGGGGGGTTGGTGCAATTCGACCAGCGCGGTAAATTGATCCGCACCGGCAGCGCCATGGATCCGGCGGCCAAGAATGAACTGATCCGCCCTTACAGTCTCGTCGTGGCTCCGGCACTCCATCGGGTCGTCAGTACCAACACTTCCATGCACTTCAGGAACGACGGGGAAAGTCGCACCGTGCAGGTGTGGCGTTTATCGGATTTGAAGCTGCTCAAGACTCTGGTGCTGCCCACCGGTCCGCACGGTTCGGAACAGCAACTCCCCGGCGAGCCTCACTTGCTGGCGGATGGAAAAACTGTCCTCATCCACACATTTTCGTGCGGACTTTATCAGCTAGACGGCATTGCGACCGATCACCCCTCGGTTCGCCATGTGAAGACGTTCGAAGGCGAACGCTGCGCCGTTCCGCTGCGCGTCGGCCATTACTGGGTGCAGACATTGTTCACGGCTCATGCAGTCGCGGTCTACGACATAGCCGACCTGGCCCACATTCGCGAGGTTTCACGTCTGACCCTCGACGATCAGCAAAAGCCTCACTGGCTGGCCGCTGACGAATCCGGCCGGCGCATCATTTTGAATTCCGGAGAATATGGCGAACACCGAATGTTCATGCTGAACTTCGACCCGCAAACCGGCGCGCTCACGCTCGACAAACGTTTCCGCGATGCCGGCAGCGAGCGGGACGGCGTCAGCATGGATGGCAAATCCTGGCCGCATGGGTTTCGCGGCGACGCCTACCCGCACGGCACAGTGTTCTCGCGCATGGAGCCTGCGGTGAAAAACGCGGGCGGGGGCAATTGATCTAGGTCTGAAAATCGGGCGTAGAGTATGGCGTAGTGAAAGGGCGCCCTTCTGCCTGCATTGTCGGGACTGCAATTCGACGCCCTGTCATGCCGAACCGGAGAATTCCGGCATGCGCAGCGTGGCGGAGTTCGGAGCGGAGGGGCCTTGTGTTCCCTTTCAGCACCATTGAGAAACATCGCTCGCACTCGAAGGGAAACTGTTAAAGATCAGTCTTAGGATTGCTTCGACAACGATTCCGCCCTCCGTGTCTCGGCTGCTTTCACCAGCGCGCTGAAAATCGCGCGGGATGGAGCATCGCCGTCCACCGACCGCTCCGGATGCCATTGCACTGCGAGCACGAAATGATCTCGTTCCGTTCCCTCTAAAGCTTCGACCACTCCATCCTCGCTGCAGCGCGCCACGATCCGCAGTCCTTCACCCGGAGACTCAGCGGATTGATGATGGCTGGAATTGACCGGCAAACTGCCCAGATCTGCCGTCGACTCTCCGACGACTTCTGCAAGCCGCGACCCTGGAGTGACCTGCACGGTATGAGCGATCGGCACTTTCTTCCCCGCTTCATGATTCACGCTCGATTCGATGTGCTGCACCAACGATCCCTTCCGGTACACGTTCAAAATCTGAAGGCCGTAACAAATCGCGAGCACCGGTTTCCGCAGCCGGTATGCCTCGTCGAGCAAAAGTTCATCCACTGCATCTCGTCGCAGATCGGCCGCCGCTGTCTTGGGATCGCGCGCCGCGTCATACTTGGCGGGATCGACATCCGCTGGGCTGCCCGGCAGAAGCACGCCGTCGCAGCTCTCCGTTAACTTGATTACCTCCGCCGCCGACCGATCGAGCGGAACCCGAACCGACTGTCCCCCTGCCATCTCCACGGCGCGTTCGTACTGAGGCAGCGTGCGCTCGGCATACGCGGCGTCTCCGGAATGGGGAACAGGAATAGCGATTCTTGGGGGCATCTCTCTGATTGTAGCGGCACGAATTAAGCAGGAAAACCAGCCGGTCATGAAGAGAACAACGATAGTTCACTGGGCGAGGATTCGAAACTGCAACGGCGAATTCCTACTGGCTGGCTCGTGCAATCTCCACCAGTGCCTTGGATTGACGGTAGTGACGGATTTCCATCACTAGGGCAACGACGAAAGAGACCCCACCCGCGACAACGGCAATCCAGGGAGCCACACTTCGGTAGGCGAGTTGCAGGTTGGGCGTGGACCCGTGAAGCCGAGCCGCCATCGCAATGGCGAGAATGGAAAACAACAAACTGACCGCAAACGCAAGCAGCGTAAGCAGCAACGTGAAGAACAACACACGTGGCGGAATCGAATACCAGCGAGGCTGGGACAGGGCAGATGACATCAGCGAATAGCTTACACCGTAAGAAAGCACCAGGGTGAGTGCAGCGCAGCCCTGCGATACAATGCTTTTTATGTCGCAGGCAGCCCCGGCCCTGACGCGGACTCCCGCGGAAGTGGTCCGACAAACGCCCGTCTCGCAAGCACCTAACGGCATCTGCTACGCCAGTTCGGGCGAAGTTACAATCTCGGACGCCGAACTGGAACGCATGATCGCTGCTGTTCCGCGCAATGCGGCTGCCGCCCTCGAGCGCAAGGCGTACTACTTTGTTCCGCTTACCGTCAGCCAGGGCGACGACACAGTGATCGCCGACCGCTACGACGTCGTCTTGAGTGATAACGCAGTTTGCCATCGCAACCTGAATCTCGGCGATGCACAGTGCGTCTTCATCTCCACTCGCCTGATGGACGATAAGTTCTCGGTAGCCTTCGAGTTCTACATCAACGTGGGACACGCGATTGTCGAGCGTATCGGCGTCTCGCAAGCGTTTGCGGATTTGGCGTGGAAGCAGGTAGAGGCAGGCGTGCGCGGCGAAACCTCGCTGGATGCATGGGATGCGCGTAAAGCCGCGACCGGCACTGGTCCGGAAACCGAAAAATACAAGAACGAATACTTCGCCGCCGCCTTCTCGGATGCGATTTCGATCTATCTGCTTTCTTTGTATCTGGATGTGGATTACTACGACTTGCGCGAACGGGACTACCCATTGCTTGCGCCCAGTCCCATAGCAGAACGTCTGCGTAAAATTGCGGAACTATTCCCGCCAAATTCAGGGTTTGAGTTCGCGATTTACTACAAACGACGCACCTAGTCTCAAAACTCCTGGAACACATACCTACATCGTGGGCGCCCCGCTCAAGCTTCGCTTCGGCGGGCATTTCACGATGGAGTGGCGGGCGTCCCCGCCCGCCGGACGGGCGAGACGCCCGTCCCTCCACTTACTCTTTGATCGATGTTACGAAGCAATATCCGTTTCCTCAACATTCTCAAGATCCAATACCCTGCCATCGCCGCCGCCAAGTGCTTGAGTGTGTGGCCGCTTACGATGTGTCCGAGCGCGAAGATTTGCGTATCAAACGTTTCCAGAAGCTTCGCCAGCACATAAAAAAGAACCACTACTCCCAAATCCCCACCGCGCGTGTAGTTTGTAGGAAATAAAAGCACGAGCAGCAGCACGAGGGCAGAATACACTTGCACTGCGGCGTAGAAGCGCAAATCGCCGGCACCGCGCAACTCGCTCCAATACCACTGCCATACGCTGAATACTCCAATCGCGAGCAGAAAAGGCAAGAGCCACAATCCCGCGCGGACGCTGATTCGTTCCTCGATCATGGCCGCCACCAGCGCCATGAAGACGATCGTCATGGGCAGTCGATCCCAGACCAGGCGCGCATTGTCGGGGGCGAGGTGGTAGTAGGACGAACCGATGGCCGTGAGCAATAGTCCTAGAAATACAAGCACATAGGTCCACCGCTCTCCGGGATCAACGAATCGCAAGTCGGCTTCTGCGGGTGAAAGACTCAACAGAAACCACAGACCCCATGCGCCGAAGATCGCGAAAGGCAAATTGGAGACTACGTCGCCGAAATTGGGAATACTCAGCCACGCGCGTTGATCGGCAAAGTTGTGATAACTCAGCGGCTGCGCAAAGCGTGGGAGCAGGATGGCGATGGTCGCCACCAGCACCGTCAGCCCGAGCACTGCCCAAATTGCATACTTGCGCGACATGGAGGCGGAAGTATATGCGAAACGGTTTTCGGATCAATGCGGAGTTGCACCGGAGGTCGTTCTGACATTTCGCAGCCTCTGTTACGACCATTGCCGGTACCGCCGAAAATCGATCGTTTTTTCGGAGCCGTCGGATGCAGGTTCACTATTAGCTAAGTTATAGAAAACTCGTGCGAGGGCTTCCAGCAGTCAAAAACTGCAGTCCCATCGTGCTATAAAACCATCGCCAGCGGCTCTAGGATGCGATTAGAGCCCGCATAGGAGGTCGGGGGATGGTTTGTCATCGGAGAGCCCGAGCGGGACGTCCTGGGGCTCGCGAAGGGCTCGTTCTTATCCCATAGCTAATCGACAGTCCGGCGTGTCCTGACAGGAGAGCGTTCGGGTACCTTGCGTTGGAAAATCGAAGGCATCTACCACCAAGGGCACGAAGGTAGCACGAAGGAGAACAGGGAGCCTTTGTGATGCTGCCTGGTTCATGTCCCGGCCGAAACATCGTTCAGGCGTTGTAAACCTCCACACAAGTTCGCCAGCACTGGCTGTGGTTACAATGCTGACCATGCCCGTCACCGTCCGCTCGTTTGCCAAGATCAACCTCGGGTTGTGCATTGGGGCGAAGCGTCCGGACGGATTCCATGACCTGCGTACGGTCTACCAAACGATCGGTTTGCACGACATCATTCGTGTGCACGTGGTGCCTGGTTCGGGCATCGAGATTCGCTGCGAGGATCCGCGGGTGCCGACCGACGAGTCGAATACTTGCTACCGCACGATCGTGCTCGGCATGGAAGCATTGCGAGCCAAGGGACGAGTTTTTCTCGAAATTGAGAAGCGGCTCCCGGTGCAAGGCGGGTTGGGAGGAGCTTCGAGCAACGCGGTGGCCGCTTTGATGGCTCTGGAGTGGGCCTTGCGTAAGCAGATTTCCGGTGCTGATCGCTTGCGTATTGCGGCGGAGGTAGGATCGGACCTTCCCCTGTTTTTAATCGGTGGGACTGTGCTCGGGGTGGGGCGGGGGGAGGATGTGTACCCGGTGCCGGACTTGCCTGCGACGGCTTGTGTGATTGCGACCCCAGAGATTGGGGTGTCGACGCCGAGGGCGTTTGGAGATTGGGATCGGTTGATGTGGGGAACGAAAGATATTGCCGAGCTGCGCTCGGCCTCGACCCTTCGGCTTCGCTCAGGGCAGGCTCACGAGGACGCGCGTCGCTCCATGGACTCGGCTTCGACCCGTCCCTCCACTGGAAAATTGACGGGTGCGAACCCCTCCGATAGAATGTTGGAGCTTGGTCGTGTGGTTTCTTCGTGGCTGAGCGGCGCTACTCCGAGGAAGAACTCGGGAGGGCGCTTATCCGGTGTCCCTGCTTTGGGCAGGGGCCGGGCCGAGACCCTGCTTCTCGACCTCGTCCGTACCGGGATTGAAAACGACTTCGAACAAGTCGTCTTTCCTCAATATCCCGAATTGCGTGACGTGAAACGTGTGCTTGAGAAGGCCGGCGCTTTCTACGCGTCGTTGTCGGGTTCCGGGTCGGCGCTTTACGGACTGTTTCGCACGAAGGCTGCGGCGGAGAAAGCGGCGGCGCGGTTGCGCAAGCAAGGCATTCCGGCCCAGGTGACGAGCACGCTGACGCGGCAGCAGTATTGGAGTAAGTTTCGGGTTTCAGGTTTCTAGTTTTGAGTTTCAAAACGTAAAAAGTTCTTCTTGCAACTGGAAACTGGAAACTTGAAACTGTTCTTACTGGGCCGTCGACTAATGGTAGGTCAAGTGCCTTTGGAGCACTTTGTCTAGGTTCGAATCCTAGCGGCCCAGCCAGGATCAGTGGTAAGCGAGCGGTGGCGAGTGGTTAGCAAGATCGATTTCACCACAGAGTCACAGAGACACGGAGAAGGGCATTTTGGGTCAGTGGACAGTCCGGAGTGGTCGGTGGTCAGCAATTCAGAATGCACTGCCCGGGCGCAGAGGATCGAGAAAAGCAGTTTGAGAATGTGAATTGATTTTCTCTGTGTCTCTTTGACTCTGTGGTGAAAGGAAATTTGTTCGCGGGCTGCGGGTGAAAGCGAGAGCCCACGCTTTCACTGGCTGACTCGAAACCAGAAACTCGGAACTCGAAACTAAGTCTACGAGAGAGCCCCCATGGCAACTTTAGCGACGCCGGCGGAGAAAAAAGGCCAGCAGGTGCCTGAAGAGAAGGGCGAGCGCAAACCGCGCCCGCGCGTGGACGAAAAATTCAAGATCTTCAGCGGGACCGCCAACGAGGCGCTTGCTGACGAGGTCTGTCACTTTCTGGGTCTCCATCGCGGAGCCGCGCAGATTACGCGTTTCCGCGACGGAGAGTGTTACGTGCAGATCCAGGAGAACGTACGTGGGGCGGATGTCTTCGTGGTCCAGCCCACTTGCCGTCCCGTGGACGAGCACTTGATGGAATTGCTGCTCATGATTGATGCGTTGAAGCGTGCTTCGGCACGGCGCATTACAGCGGTGATTCCGTATTTCGGTTATGCACGGCAGGACCGCAAGGACAAGCCGCGCGTGCCGATTTCGTCGAAGCTGGTTGCGGACCTGCTGACCACTGCGGGCGCCGATCGCGCGTTGATCGTCGATCTGCATGCACCCCAGTTGCAGGGTTTTTTCAATATTCCGGTGGATCACCTGTTCGGATCGCCCGTACTGGTGAGCTACTTCAAGGAGTTGAACCTGCCGAAGCTGACGGTGGTCTCGCCCGATGCCGGCGGCGTGGAGCGCGCCCGCTTCTTCGCAAAGAAGATGGATGCAGCGCTGGCCATCGTCGACAAACGGCGCGTCGAGGTGAACGTGGCGGAAGTGATGCATGTCATCGGCGACGTGAACGGGCGGAATTGCCTGATCATCGACGACCTGATTGACACGGCCGGCACGCTAGTGAAAACCGCTTCGGCACTCAAGGAAAACGGAGCGACGGCAGTGTATGCCTGCTGTTCGCATCCGGTTTTTTCCCCGCCGGCGATTGATAACATTGCGAAATCCGCCATCACGCAGGTGGTGGTTACGAATACGATCCCGCTGGACGAAGATGCGAGAAACGAGCCCAAGATCAAGGTGCTCACCATCGCAGGACTGATCGGACGTGCCATTCAGTCCATCCACGAGGAAACTTCGGTCAGCAAATTATTTATGTAGTAGGGCCGCCGTTCATGCGGCTGTGAGGCGTGGAGCCTGCGCATCCATGCGAGGGCGAGACGGCCCCTACGGCAAGCTCAGGGCAGGCTCTCGCGACAGCACGATGCGGCGCTACAAAGGAATCAAAACATATGGCAACTGCAATTGACACTAATCTTCTGGAAGCGCAACCGCGAACCCCGGGCAACAAGAATGACGCGCGGCGCGTGCGTCGCGACGGCAAGATCCCGGCCGTGGTTTACGGGGCGGGCAAGGATGCTGTTTCCATCAGCGTCGATCCGCGCCAGGTTTCTCGCATTCTCGCCTCCGAGACCGGGCACAACACGATTTTTGATCTCGCCCTCGACGGCGGCAAGACCAAGGCCATGATCGTTGACTGGCAATATGAGCCTGTGAAGGGCAAGCTGCTGCACATCGATCTGAAGCGCATCGCCATGGATCAGAGGCTGGCGGTGAAGGTACCGGTCTTCCTGAAGGGTGAGGCCATCGGTGTGAAGCAACAGGGTGGAATCCTTGAGCAGATGCTTCGCGAAGTGGAAGTGGAGTGCTTGCCAGGTGACATTCCGAGCCACATCGATGCCGATGTGACCGAACTCGTATTCGGCAAAGTGCTGCGCGTGGCCGATCTGCCGCACTCCGACAAGGTGAAGTTCCTGACCGACGAGAATCAGCCCGTGGCGCACGTGACGTCGGTAAAGGAAGAAGTGGCGGCAACCCCCGAGGCGGCGGCTGCCGAAGCGGCTGCGGGTCCGGCCGAGCCCGAAGTCATCAAGAAAGGCAAGCAGGAAGAGGAAGGCGCCGAGGCTGCCGTGCCCGAGAAGGCAGAGAAGGCGGAAAAGACCGAAAAGAAGGAAAAGAAATAAGCTTCGAGCCGCGAGCTTCGAGCTACGCGCGAGCAGCTTGAGAGCAACATGGCGTGAAACTGATCGTCGGGCTGGGCAATCCTGGACCGCAGTACGTGTTCACGCCTCATAACCTGGGGTTCCTGACGATCGATCGCATTGCGAACGATCGCGATGTAGAAGTAAGGAATCGGCGGTGCCGGGCATTGACCGCCCGAACTCAGATCGCGAATGAGCAGGTTCTTCTGGTGAAGCCAGAAACCTTCATGAACCTGAGCGGGCTTTCGGTGCGGGAGTTGCTCGAGGAGTATCAGCTTCGCCCGGAAACAGACCTGATCGTCATTTACGACGAACTGGATCTGCCGCTGGGCAAGATTCGCATCCGGCAGCGCGGAAGTTCGGCGGGCCACAATGGCATGCAGTCGATCATCGACGCACTGGGCACGCAGGAATTCCTGCGGATTCGGCTGGGCATCGCGCCGGAGAAAAAGATTCTGAAGCCGTTCACGAAGCGGCAGCTGAAAATCGTCGACGGCGTGCTCGATCTGGCTGCCGAAGCAGTCGAAGTGATTTTGACGAAGGGTCCGGGAGCGGCGATGAACCGCTTCAACCGCAAGCAGGACGACGAAGACAAAAAGAAAGACGAGGGAAACGACGCGGATCCGGACGACAAGAGATAAAGATTTTGGAGTAGTAAAGATTTTGGAGAAAACGAATGAATCGTACTTATGAACTGATGTTCATCGTTCGGCCTGACATGGTGGAAGAGGATCTCGACAAGCTGATCTCCACGCTGGAAACAGCTGTGTCCTCGACGGGCGGAACGGTGAAGAGCGTGGAGCGGATGGGTAAGCGTCGGTTGGCGTACACCGTACGCCGCTTCCATGACGGAGTCTATGTCCTGCTGACGGTGGAAGGCGGTGGCGGATTGATCCACGAACTCGAGCGGCGCTTGCGCGTGACTGAACCCGTGCTGAAGTTCCTCACGGTGCGAATCGATGACGAGCAGAAGCGGCTGGAGAAGATCAAGAAGATCCGCGAAGCCCGGAAGAAAACTTCGGCGGCGCCAGCGGCTCCGGCTGAGGGCGGCGGGGAGACGGCGGCAGTTACCGCCTAAACGGATTTCCTAAACTTAAGATCAAAGGCTGCGAGCGTGGGCGCCCGCGGCACCGCGAAGGATTGAAGGAGCATCATGGCTGAAGAGACGAGAGCAACAACTGCGCCGGCAGAGTCGCCGGCACCGGCAGAAGGGCATGGACAACGTCCGGGACCGCGCGGTCCGCGACCAGGGGGCGGGCCGGGTGGTCCGCGTGAAGGCGGACGCAAGTATTTCCGGCGCAAGAAGGTCTGCAAGTTCTGCGTCGAGAAGATCGAAAGCATCAACTACAAGGACGTTCGTCTGCTTGCGCAGTTCGTGGCCGAGAGTGGGAAGATCGTTCCCCGGCGGCTGACGGGAGTGTGCACACCGCATCAGCGGCGCCTTTCGAGCGCCATCAAGCAGGCGCGGAATATTGCGTTGCTGCCGTTTGCGGGCAGAGCCAACTAAGATCTTGTAATCGGGTAATTTGGTAATTGAGTAATTTGAAAACCTGCGCCCGCTCACGCTTGAAAGATCATCTGCTCAGCGGCGAGTCTTGGATTTTCAATTACCCAATACCAAATTACCCAATTACTCAATTGTTTTTAGAAACGGAGTCGTTCCATGGAAGTCATTCTGAAGGAAGATGTACCGAAGCTCGGGTCGCGGGGCGACGTGGTGAAGGTCGCCGAAGGGTACGGGCGCAATTTTCTGCTGCCGCGTAAGCTCGCCATTGAAGCGAATGCCGCCAACAAGGCAGTCATCGAGCAGATGAAGGCGGCTGCCGTTCGTCGCTCGGCGAAAGAGAAGCATGAAGCCGAGGCTCTGTCCAAGCAGTTTGAAGGGCTCTCCGTATCGTTCCAGCGCCGTTCGGGCGAGAACGATCAGCTGTTCGGATCGGTGACCTCGAGCGACATTGCCGAGGCACTCGAGAAGAAGAGTTTCCACATCGACCGCCGCAAGATTCAGCTGCACGAACCACTCAAGACGGTGGGCGAATTCGACGTTCCAGTGAAGCTCCATAAGGACATCACGGTGCACGTGAAAGTCATCATCGAGAAGGAATCTGCCGAGTGATTTTGTAATTTGGTACTCGGGTAATTTTGTACTTGAAAGCTCTCAGCCTGCGACGATCTCCGCGATGTCTGCGGGCTTTTCTTTGAGCGCTCTGCGGTCCAAGTTCGTACGATCGCGTTCTATGATGCTCCCAAGTCCTCCATCGTGCTGCCTAAGAGATCTTTCACGCGCGACCAAGACAAACAACTCCGAGGGATTTTGAAAGCTTCCGGGTTGCTGCAACTGTAAAGCGAAGGCTTACCGATTGCTTTGCTGCTAACATCACCTCTGTGCCCCTGCTCGAAGTCCGCAATCTCACTAAGACTTATCCACTAGGCGAATTGATCTTCGGCGGTGGCGCCAAAGGCAATGTCCGCGCCGTCGATGACGTATCCCTCGACGTCATGCCCGGAGAGACGCTCGGACTGGTGGGCGAATCTGGCTCAGGCAAGAGCACATTGGGAAGGCTCGTACTGCGGCTGATCGAGCCGGATTCGGGCACTATCCGTTTCGACGGGCACGACCTCAGGGCTGCGGCGCATTCCGCGCTTCGCAGTCTCCGTCGCGATATGCAGATCATCTTTCAGGATCCCTTCGGATCGCTCGATCCGCGTCTGCGCGTCGAGGACATCATCGCTGAGCCGTTGGTGATTCACGAACCGATCGGCAGGAGTGCTCGAAGGACTCGCGTCGCCGAGTTGCTGCGCGCCGTCGGCATGGACGAATCGGCGGGGCGCCGTTTTCCTCACGAGTTCAGCGGGGGCCAACGACAGAGGATCGGGATCGCCCGAGCGCTGGCAATGCGGCCGCGGTTCATCGTGGCCGACGAGCCCGTTTCGGCGCTCGACGTCAGCGTAGGAGCGCAGATTGTCAATCTGTTAGCGCAATTGCAGCGCGATTTCGGCCTGACCTACCTCTTCATCTCGCACTCCATGCCCATCGTGCGCTACCTGACCACTCGCATCGCCGTGATGCATCGCGGAAAAATCGTGGAGACAGCTCGTACCGAGGAGATCACCGAGCGCCCGCAACATCCGTACACCAAGAGTCTCTTGGAAGCGACACCGGAGATTACAGTCTAGGCCTGCTCATATGAGGCATAGGGGTCGTTTTTCGTAACGGTCGACCGTGTCGCCTCCCGCTCGGTGACAAACTCCCGCCTTCCCGTTTATCCTTTCTGCGATTTATTGGAGGGTGTCGTGAAACGAGCTCCGCTGGTGATTTGCGCCTGTTGCGCATTGGCCGTGCCTTGCTTGGCTCAGAAGAAGAACCCGGTCACTACGGTGATCAAAGAAATCATGCCTCGGCAGGCGAGAAACCTGCAGACAGCAGTTGAAACCATGCCCGCCGAAAAGTTTTCCTTCAAGCCCACCGATCCGCAGGTGACTTTCGGCCATCTGGTGGCTCACATGATCGAATCGAACTACTACCTGTGTGCCAAGGCAAGCGACAGCGTGCAGCCCAAAAACCCTCAACCAAAGGAAACTGACAAAGACGCTCTGGTAGCCGCGCTCAAGTCTTCTTTCGACTTCTGCACAGCCAGTCTTGCCAAAGTCGATGACTCCAAGCTGGGTGACACTATTCAAGCGTATGGAGGCCGCGACGTACCGCGGGCATGGTCGCTCATCGCGCTCACGAACGACTGGGCCGACCACTATTCCGCGGCCGCAATGTATTTGCGCTTGAACGGATTGCTTCCCCCGACAGCACAACCGAAGAAGTAGTCGCGTCAATCGACGTTGACGAATACAGATTGTCTGAAGAGCGAGAGGGCACTAGACAGGGGTGTCAGCGCCACCAAAGGCAGCTGTGGGCCGTCATCATTAAGCCTCATGACAGGTTTCCGGAGAGCCCGTAGCTGGCGGCTGAAAGCGATTTATTCGATTTGCACCAGGTCAGCTTCCCCGGTGGTAGCGGGCAGTGGCACTAACTGCTGCGGTGCTCGCCACGAGTCGAAAATCGATACCTGGTGGACGCATGACACTGTGCAGTGGGGTGCGCAGGATTTCTCCGTCTGGAACTCACGTCGAACGTCAGCCAGCGTGTATTTCTCAAGTGGAACCGCAGGATAGCCCCGCTGCTGCGAGCAGTAATGCACCAGGCCGTTTTCACAGATGTAGAGATACCGCGCGCCCGCGCGACAGCGCCACTGGTTGGGGCGTCCCTGTGCGATGTTGTCCTGGAAAGCATTCACGCGCGTGAAGCTGCGCTTTTCCATCGACTTCATCTCGTGATAGACGGCACGCTCTTCGTCGGTGAGGGGCTCGAGCTGGCCGGTTCCATCATGGATGATCCCTACCGTAGAGCTAAAACCAAGCTCCATTGCCCGCCGACCGATCGTTAATGCATCCTGCGGATTCTGGACACCCCCTCCCACTACAGAGTTGATGTTCACGTGGAAGTCGGCGTGCTCGGCCAGAAGTTCGAGCTTCTTGTCCAGAACTTTCAAGCTCTTCTTCGAGACATCATCGGGCGTGACGTTGTCGATCGAAATCTGCAACCACTCGAGACCGGCTTTATTCAACCGCTGGATGCGCTCTGCGACCAGCAGGTAACCATTAGTGATCAGGCCGGCAACCATGCCATTCTTGCGGATGCGACGGATCACGTCATCCAATTCCGGATGAAGTAGGGGTTCACCACCGCTGATGGTAATCACGGACGTTCCCAGTTCGGCGAGCTTATCGATGCGGCGGAACATGGTTTCCGTCGGCACCGGTTTGGAAAAGTCGTCGAACTCGTTGCAGTACTCGCATGCCAGGTTGCAGCGGCGAATCGGGATAATGTGCGCGAGCAGCGGGTGATCAGTCGAGGCGAGAGCCTTGACGACCATGCGTGCGCCCCGAAGATTGCGATGGAACGCCTTCAGACGACGCTTCAAGGATGTAAAGCTGGATGGCATGATTCGGCTTACGTTTATTAAATCACATGCGGAGGATTTGTCGATTCGCGGAAACAGTATTTGGTGCAAATTGCGACTTGAACTGCTTGTAGAAGCGGCTTAGGGCAACCATGGTACGTCTTAAACCGCTGTATGTCCTGCCTGTTGCAGAACCTCGACCGCCCGTTCGAGAGATGACTCTTTCACTAGTACGCAGTCGGTGTCGAAGGTTGAGACAGCAAAAATAGAGATGGCTTGGTCCGAAAGCGGCGTTATAAATGACGCAAGCACTCCCGTTTGCGAAAACGGAAACGGTCCCTCCAGCTTCAGACAGGCCCAGTCGCCTTCATGCCGCACGTCGGTTGGGATCTGTTCTTGCGGGCAAACCACTGAGAGTTCCTCCGCGGTTCGTGTCACAGAAAGGAAGGGCCCTTGCAGGGCCCAGCTGGGGACATCGGAATTTTGCAGGTAGCTGGCAGATCGCGAACAAACCAGGCAGTCGAGAGAATTTCAAGGAATGAGCAGGCACGACGGTTTCGGCATTGTACACGTAGAGGCATGCGCCCTCGTCGGCCGGGCCGGCGATCGCCGGCAGTTCTAGCCGTTCACCGCTTTCCGCAATGCAGCCCGTGCGAGCAAACGGGTCGAGTCCAGTGGTGGAAGCGAAGACGTCTCCGCGTTCACGATCAATGGAATTTCGGTGCAGCCTAGCACGACACCATCACATCCTTCCGCCTTTAAGCTCTGGATAACCTCACCAAAGTAGGCCTGTGACGTAGGGAGAAATTGAGCGTTGACCAGCTCATCAAAGATGATGTGATTAATCTTCTCTCGCTGCACAGAATTGGGGATGCGGTGCTCGATTCCCGCAGCCTGCAGTTGCTGGGGATAGACCGGACCTTCCATCAAGTAGCGGGTACCCAGCACGCCTAGCCGTTTGAAGTGATTCCGCTTCGCTTCGCATGCCACTTCACGTGCGATATGCAGCCAGGGTCGAGGCGCCCGATGCTCGACCAGATCCAGGGCCTGATGGATCGTATTGTCCGGGCAAATCAGGAAGTCGGCCCCAGCACGTGCCAGCCTTTCCGCGGAATCCATCATGAGTTCAGCCACACCGGCCCAGTCGTTCGCCTCCACGAACCTCATGTATTCCGCCAACGGATTAGTGTGCATGGAGACCGGGGGATGATTGTGCTTGCCGAGGAGCTGCGCACCTTCCAGGCAGATTGTTCGATAGCAGAGCGCAGCACCCTCTGCGCTGCAGGCGACGACTCCGATATGCTGCGGCCTAGTCAATTTTCAAATCCCAGATCCGAGAACTTGAGATTCAAGATTGTAGATCGGCCACCCGTTCCCGTTGAAGAGGACCGTGCGCCAACCTCCTATTCCTGTGGAGAACCGAACTGGTCAGCCATCCTTGCCCGTCGATACCACGTCCGCGTATGATGCACCGTTTATGTTTTGCCATCCGGCCCGCAATTCGTGGGTTTCTAAAGAAATCTGAGAATAGTGTGCGGGTCGAACAGACGGGGCTGCATTGGTCGAGCCTCGAAAGCATCCGATGAATAAGGTAGCGCGCGGTTCCCTACTCGGTACTGAGAAGTTAGAAGCGGCGGAGATTCTCAAGATTTTGCAGTTCGCCCGGCGCATGAATCCGCAAAAACCGCGACCCTTGCTGCGTGGCAAACGCGTGATGTTGCTGTTCTACGAACCTTCCACCCGCACGCGCTCCTCTTTCGAAGTGGCCGCCAAATCGATGGGGGCGATGACCACGTTGGTGCAGTCCAGCGGATCCAGCATCGAGAAGGGCGAGTCGCTGCTCGATACCGGCTACACCCTGCGCGCCGTGGGCGCCGACATCATCGTCATGCGCCACCCGCTGGCAGGTGCCCCGCACCTGTTGGCGCAGTACCTCGACATTCCTGTAGTGAACGCCGGAGATGGCATGCACGAGCATCCTTCGCAAGCATTGCTCGACGCATTCACGATCTTGCGGCACAAGAAAACCTTCAAGGGACTGCACGTCTCAATAGTCGGCGACATCTTCCATAGCCGCGTCGCTCGCTCCGCCTGTCACCTGCTCAGCAAATTCGGGTTAAAAATCACCCTGTGCGGGCCGCCGGAGTTTGTGCCCGACATCGCCACTACTCTCGCTCCAGGCCTTCATCTCACACGACATATAGAGGACGCCGTGCGGGGAGCAGATGTACTCATGCTCCTGCGCGTGCAGAAAGAACGTCTGGCCGGAATGAGGCTGCGTTTGGAGGACTACATCGCACGCTACCAGATGACGTCGCACCGCCTGCGCATGGCCAGACGGGATGCCATCGTGATGCACCCGGGTCCGATCATTCGCGGACTGGAGCTGACAGCCGAAGTCGCCGATAGCCCCCAATCTGTCATCGTGGACGAAGTGCGCAACGGAGTCCCCACGCGCATGGCGATTTTGGCGCGGGCGGTGGGAAGCACGTAGGTGTCAGGTGTCGCGTGTCAGGTCTTGGGTATTGGGTGTTAGGGTTTGCGAGCGGCCTAGTAGCGAGTAGCTGCAAGCAGTTCGTCATATGGCACAGAACAAATTCAAGCCCGAGTCTCTGCTGATCAAGGGCGGACATGTTATCGATCCGGCAAATCGGATCGATGCGCCCATGGACGTCTTGTTGCGCGATGGACGCGTTGCCGAAGTTGCATCCCCGAACAAACTTCGCGGGGGCGCCGACGAGAAGTTTGACGCGCGCGGACTGATGGTTGCTCCCGGATTTATCGACTTACACGTCCATTTACGCGAGCCCGGTCAGAGCTACAAAGAAACAATCGCATCGGGAACGGCCGCGGCCGCCGCGGGAGGGTTTACTTCGGTTTGCTGCATGCCAAATACGTCACCTGTCGTCGACTCGCAGGAGTGGGTCACTTGGCTGCTCCAGCCCGAGCGCGGCGCCCTGGTAAAGGTGTTTCCTGTTGGTGCTGCAACCAACGCCAGCAAAGGCGCAGTGCTCACGGATTTTCGGGGGCTGCAACGAGCTGGCGCCGTCGCTGTTACCGACGACGGCAAGCCGATCCTGGACAACGACGTCATGCGGGACTGCCTTCGCTTAAGCGGCGAACTGAACTTTCCGGTCGTACAGCACGCCGAAGATACTCGCCTGACTGAAGGCTGCTCGATGAACGATGGGGCAACATCCTTTCGGCTTGGCCTGCGGGGCTGGAAGGCATCTGCCGAAGCGAGCATTGTGGACCGCGACGTCCAGATTGCACAGCAACTTCCCAATGCACGCTTGCACGTGGCACATCTCTCCACCGCCGACTCATTGAAAGCAGTGCGGCGCGGAAAACGCAGCCGAGCGCGCGTGACCTGCGAAGTCACGCCGCATCATTTCACACTAACGGACGAGGCAGTGGGAGACTATGACACGCATTGCAAAATGAACCCTCCTTTGCGCTCAGCCGCCGACCTGGAGTCAATTCGCGTGGCACTTGCGGACGGCACTGTCGACGCAATCGCGACCGACCACGCTCCCCACGCGAGTCATGAGAAGCAGGTTGAGTTCGAGCGCGCCGCTTTCGGGATTATCGGCCTCGAAACAGCTTTGGCTCTGGCCATCACAAAGCTACACCGTGAACACAAAATCCCCTTGATGCGAATCGTCGAACTCTTCACCTCGGGCCCAGCTCGGGTGTTCGATCTGCGCGGTCGTGGATCGCTCGCTCGTGGAAATCACGCCGATCTGACGATCTTCGATCCCAAGAAGCGCTGGACGTTCGATGCCACAAAATCGCGCTCCCTGTCGCAGAACACGCCCTTTGATGGGTGGCAACTCACGGGAAAAGTGGTGGCAACGATTGTAGGAGGAGGGATCGTGTATAGGTCTGGGTAGCGAGTCGGCCGAGTGCCTACGCCAAAATCCCCATCCCCTTCCCCACCTTCTTCAGCACTTCCAAAGCCCGCTGCAATTCTTCCTGCGTGTGCGTTGCGGTCATGATCGTCCGCACTCGGGCCTTCCCTTCAGGCACCGTGGGGAATGCAATTCCTGTCCCCAGCACGCCTTCCTTAAACAGTTCTCGCGAGAACTCCATGGTGCGCGCGCCGTCTCCGATGATGATCGGCGTAATTGGCGTTTCGCTGGCGGGTGTTGTTTTGCCGCCGATGTCGAACCCAAGCAGGCCGAGTTCTTTTTTCCAGTAGCGCGTGTTCTCCCACAGCTTTTCTATACGGTCTGGCTCCTGCTCGAGGACGTCGAATGCTGCGATGCACGTAGCCGCAACAGACGGCGGGTGCGAAGTCGAGAAAAGAAACGGCCTGGCTCGGTGATAGAGGAAATCAATCAAATCACGCGTCCCGCAAACATATCCGCCCAGTGCGCCGATCGCCTTGGAGAGTGTTCCCACCTGGATATCCACGCGGCCGTGCTGCTGGAAGTGGTCAATCGTTCCGCGCCCATCGCGCCCGAGCACGCCCGAGGCATGCGCGTCGTCCACCATCATGATGGCACCGTACTTTTCGGCGAGATCGCACAATCCAGGTAGCGGACCGATGTCGCCGTCCATCGAGAAAACGCCATCCGTGATCAGAAGCTTGCGTCCGGGTTCATTCTTTACGCTCGCCAGCTGCTCTTCCGCATGACCAAGATCCTTATGCCGAAAGACCAGAATCTTGGCGCGCGACAAGCGCGCCCCATCGATGATCGAAGCGTGGTTCAGAGCATCGGAGATGATGAAATCTTCCTTAGCCAGCACAGCCGATACCGTGCCGGCGTTGGCGGTGAATCCCGACTGGAA
>Ga0075425_100001906_pt1 | contig 20543 bp, 12 predicted proteins | sample SoiMethybrSBSTD4_FD_75300 | JGI IMG/M metagenome (GOLD analysis project Ga0075425, IMG submission 75300) | Bulk soil microbial communities from a Populus tree surrounding site in Tennessee, USA - Soil MetaG P. TD hybrid SBSTD4 | ecosystem: Environmental > Terrestrial > Soil > Tree plantation... | reverse complement strand
CCTGTCGGAGCCGACTAGGTTTCCACCCAGCCGACGGGGACTTTTACTTCTGGGCTTTCAACGGTTTGGTCACCCTCACCGCTGCCAGATATAACTACGGCGGTCACTGGGCAAGTTCCGCCGGCGGGACTTACACCCGCTAGAACACCAACTAGCATCGCTGCAAGCCGGGTAGGGCGATGGCGCGGACCGGTTCGAATGATGCCGACGTTTCCATCGCTCCCCCTAAAATTCCGTAAGTCGAGTTTTCCTCGTTACGGCTTCAAGGCCGGTATCTCAGGCAGGGCCTACTTTTCACTGTTCACGAGGGTGCTCCTTTTCGTAGGTAATGTGCTTGCGTGCTCATAACCTACTCCCAAAGGGGCGCCCTTTTATAATGCGATTTCAAAAGTTAAGACTCCCGCTTCGAACGAGGCTGCAATGAAATCGGGAGTCCAACAAGGGTGTCGTTCCGCTATACAACCAAGCACGTGGTCTTCAACGCACTGGGAACCCGACGTGAGGTGCATCACGGGAATCGGACAACGGCATTGTCTGCCGGCATCTCGTTTTGCACTTTGGTGATGTTCTTCGGATCTGGCTTCCATCCGCCGCTGATCAACTGACTCTTGGAGGATAGAAACCCTTGCTGTTCAAAGGATTCGAACACGAACGGGACACCCTCCGCGCCCAGCGGCGAATTGCCATCGGTAACGTGAAAGTGCAGATGCGGGGCGTCTGAGTTCCCGGAGTTTCCCAGCAACGCGAGGACCTCTCCGCGATGAACCTTGTCCCCGACCTTGACCCGAATACTTTTTGGCTTTAAATGCGCATAAAAAGCGTAGAAGCCATTTCGCAGATCGAGGATGACATAGTTGCCGCCGACAGTTTCAAGCGTTATCGGGATTGCCTTTTTGTCGGCTGCTGGATTGTTGTCAGGAATCCCGTCTTTCACATCAACGGCAACCGCATCTGCCACGGCTAGAACTTCTGCGCCGTAGGGCGACCAATTCGCCGTATTCCCGGGATCGCCACGGAACGCCAGGCCATCGCTCCCCACGCGGCTCCAATCGGTGGCGAAACGCTGTGCCATGTGCATCTTGCCGTTCACGACCACCAGGGTCCGACGATGCCCCGCGGTATTCGAGAGCCCGTTCAGTGCAATCCATCCTTCTCCTCGCAGCGGCGGGCTGAGCACTATGGCGGGACTTAGATGCACAGAAACGAACACATCATCAATGCACTTATCTTGCGCATCGACGCTCTGGGTACGAAAGCAGAGCCGATGTATTAGTTTCTGCGGGATGCTCGCCGGACTTTGGAACGTGACATCGAGGAACATCACCGCGCGGGTGCCACCGCCGATTACCTGATTGCCCGTTGCGTCCGCCGAAGCACCCGGGTTCCCGATTAAGCTGGCCAGCTCAGGGCCAGTGTACTCAGCGAGTTTGCCGACGGCACCGTCGGAAACCTCCAGCCGAGTCACCTCCAGACCCATCGCGCGAAGATTCGTCAAATGCAGTTCGTAGAGCAGATGAACCTTGCCATTTGCCTTTACCGGCATTGGATGAACCGGCGCGTCAATCTCGATGGGAACGTCGGAAACACTCTGCGACCAGCTGAAGGCGCCCACAAGCAACAACAATATGATCAACCCGTGGACATACTTCGCCATGCTGTACCGTACGAAATCATCTTCAGCGGAGTTCAAACCACTCGCGTAAGCTGCAAAGCCCGTGTTTGCACCACATTCTCTTTGTGATTGTCTTCTTGATTATCAACCCAACGACCACACATTGGGTGCTTTTCGCCCAAGAGATCGGATAGCTGTCGAAAAATCGACCTCGCGGTAGCCAAAGAAGCATCGGCACATCACTTTCGGGCTCAAGGTAAGTTCCTGAGTAAAAAAATGTTCTCCGCAATTTCGCCCAACAAACCGGTCAACGGTGATCGGCGGCCTCAATGACGCTCTTCTGGCGCATGACGGTTTCGACCTCTTCCACAGTGTAAGGCATCCCCCGCGACAGAACGTCGTAACCACTGTTGGTCACCAAAACCACGTCTTCGAGAAAAACGGCAAAGTTCTGTTGCTTCGAGTAGAGTACCGGTTCAATCGCAAAGACCATTCCCGCTTGTAGGGGTTGATCATCCCCGGGACCTGCGCCTATGACATTCATGTCCTGATAGTGGCCCAAAGAGGAATGGCTTTCCAGTTCACGAATGAAATCTTCCAGCGCTGACTTCAAGTAGGACTCCTGGACCTTGGACAATTCTTCACGTGCGCATGCGGCACAAATTTTCAACAAGTCCCGTTGCGTTAGGCCTGGCCGAATACTCTTCTCCACTTTTAGGAAGCATGGAAGATAAGCGTCGTACAATACCTTCTGTTCGGGAGAAAACTTCCCCGATACCGGCGCACTTCGACCGATATCACTGATGTAATAGCCGACTTCCGCGCCCACGTCTAGAAAGACACCCTCTCCTGCATTCATCTGCCGATCGAGGTGATAGTAGTCGCTCCATAAGGGGAGGAGGTTCATGAATGAATTAGGACCCGACATGACGTTGAAGGCGAATGTCGGCGCTACGCTGCCTTGGCGGACAAAAATGTACTCCATCACGGCGGCGATGTCGTGATCGTAGAGTCCGGGTCGAATTGCTTTCATGCCTTCTACAACTCCTTGCGCCGCGATTTGGTTAGCGCGACGAAGAAGGCGAATCTCTTCCGGCTGCTTGATCTGCTGCATCTCCAGCAGAATTGGATACAGACTCACTACCCTTTCGCCTGGAAAGATTTCTGCTAGCTTGCGCGCAAACTGTGTCTCTTCGGTTACAGGTTCGCCGAATCCGGGCGGGAAAACGCCTGAAAGAGCCCCAGTCTTGCCGTAAAGCGTCCCTGCTTGGAGAAATGGCTCGTAAAGAACGTACAGAATGGAATAGTCCGAGGACCGGATTAAAACATCGTGGAGAAATTGAGCCGCGGAGAACGGGCCAGTTACGTAATCCAACTTCTTCAGTTCTTTCAGTTCCCTCTCACCCTTCCAATCGCTGTAGATCCTGACCTCTTTTTTCTTTGGGTCGATCAGTACGAACGAGTCTGGGATTTCGATTCCCGTGAGGTAGTATAGGTTTCTTTCCTGTTTGAAGTTGAAGTCGGCATACGTCGAATCGAAAGCTCTGATCTCTCGCTTCCGATACCAAGAAATTTCCCCGCGGAGCAATATGAGCCCATCAGGGCAGCGGCGATAGAGTTCATCCAAACGATTCCGATGAAATTCAGGTGATAGTCTCTCCGGCCGCGCTATTGCGTCCGATCCAGGCGCGACCTGCGGAATCCCTAATAGGCAAGCGATCGAGAGAGCAATCCTCAACCGGTACTCTCGAAGCACGTGGCTCCGTCCTTATCAGAAGTGAAATTTCAGGGCGAACTGCAACTCCCGTGAGTCATTGGCGCTGAAAATCTGTCCGAATGTCGGCGTCCCAAACTGTCTATTTGCCAGGTCGAAATTCGGGTGGTTCAGCAGGTTAAACGCTTCGGCACGGAATTCGAGATTCAGCCGCTCGGAAATGGGAGTGAATTTCGCCAGCCCGGTGTCGAGAGCAGCATATCCCGGGCCAGTAATTGCGCCTCGGCGGGCATTTCCGAATTGGCCAAGCGGCTGAAGTTGAAACGCATTCACGTTGAACCATTCGTTTGGCGTATTAGGCCCGGTGTCGGGATCGCTAATCTGGTTGGGGCGATCACTAAATGCCCCAGTTTCACTCTGGTCGTTAGTGAGTAGCGGAGTCTCCGGCCTGCCGGCTTGTGCCACTAGGATCGTATTCAACTGCCAGCCAGAAACCAGTTTCTCGACGACTCCACCAGCGCTCGAAGCCAGCGCTTTCCCCCGTCCGAAAGGCAGCTCATAGACGGCGTTAAGGACGACTCGATGCCTGGTATCGAAGGCTGACCGCCCTTTCTCGGCTGCGATGTCTGCCGAGTTCTGAGGTGCGCCGCTGTGTTCATCCGAGAAGTTGGACAGCGATCCCCCACCGGTGTCCAATGATTTCGAGAATGTATAGCTGGCAGACAGAACTAATCCGTGCGAGTAACGTTTCTCTGTACGCAGAATCAGGCCGTGGTACCAGGAATCGAAGACGGGCGCAGCGATTTCCAGGTCGACCCCAAGGATTGGCCAGCGGGGCATACCGCCGGGTACGGGTTGATTGGGCAGGGTGGTGCCGTCAAGATGAATGCCGCGAGATCCGATGTACTCGGATTCGATCATGAAACTCGATCCGATCTGTTTCTCGATGCTCAAGTTCCACTGCTGCAAGTACGCATCAGGGAAGTTTTTGGTTGGTCCTTGCCCCAGGATGACGTTAGTCGCCGGGTTACCGAGCGAAACCGGTGCCGAAATCGGAGCCGTCGGATCAAAGTTCAGGAACAGCTCGAGCCCAGTGAAGGGAGGATTGAAACCCATGATGCCGAAGCGGCCGCCTAGGAGCCCGGTGTTGTAGAAGATTCCAAATCCGCCACGCAACACCAGGGAACCAGTCGGCGAATAGGCAAAACCGATGCGGGGTGCAAAGTTATCGTAGTCATTGTTAGTGAGTGCATCTGGGTAGCGGAGCTGCGATGAAGCTGCGAAGGGCACGCCCGGAAAGCGTGCGAAATCGGCCGCCGGGTTAGTGTGTCCAGGAGTACCGGGTAGCACAAACCCTCCGATCTCCGGCGCGAAGTTTGCCATCTTGTCGTCACGCTCCCGGAAGCGCGAATTGATGTCGTAGCGGATCCCCAAATTCAAGGTCAGCCGACTGGTCACTCGCCAGTCGTCTTGAAGGTAAGCCCCTACTCGATAGCCTATTCCATGCAAGGTGGGGTTACCGGTAAGGGCCGTCGCCACGGCCGGGTAGCCCAAGAGGAAGTCCGCGAACGGATTTTGCGTGAACACCCCAAGAAATTTGTACTGCCCAGCGGTATTAAAGACGAACTCAGTACGCACGAGTGATTTGGTGTAGCTCCCTCCAAATTTCAACGAGTGCTTGCCAACGTTGCGCACCACGTCGTCCATAAGAGAGAAGACATTATTGGTAGTGAAGAGCTTCGTTGTGGCGTCGCCTAGGGTACTGAACCCCGGTATCACCATGCTGGGATAGCCCGCACCCAGCGGCGGTGGGTTCGTACCCTGGAAGCCGAACTCACTCACAAAGTCCACATTCGAATTTGCTGACTTCTGTCCTGCATCCAGGTAGTTGTATCCGAACCTTAATTGATTTAGGAAATTCGGGGTGAAAACACGTGTGTATTGCAACACTTGATTGCGGCTTCGTTGCGTGGTTAGCTGCCCGAACCCTGGCGGAGGTAGGGGGCTACCCGACGACAAGTCCACAGTGGCAGGATAGGGCTCGAGGTCATCGACGTTCGAGTATATGAAGCGCCCGAACAACAGGTTGTTGTTATTGAAAGTGTGGTCGATCCGCCCGCCGAACTGGTTCATTGACAGATCGCGGTCGCCAAACCCGATGAAGTTCCGTCCCGTGCCTGTAGTGGTCGGGAATGGCACATTGGCGAGCATGGCTTTCGCGAACGGCGCTATCATCGCGTCCGGGATTTGGTCATTCGGAAACGGTTGCTGGGTCGCCGGGTCGATGATCGGCCCCATGCCCCTAAAATTTCCGGCCCTCATGTCTTCGCTTGGGAGCGCGGCCCCCAGGGTGATGCCTTTGAAGATCCTGCTGCCCTCGTAGTTACCAAAGAAAAATGTCTTACTGGGCTGAATCGGCCCACCCAGACTCGCTCCAAATTGATTCTGACGGAAAGGCGGCTTGGTCGCACCATCGAAAAAGTTCTTAGCATCCAGCACGTCATTTCGCAGGAATTCGTACGCCGTGCCATGCACTGCGTTCGTACCAGATTTGGTCGAGATGTTGACTTGGGCACCCCCATGACCGCCGAACTCCGCAGAGTAGTTGCTTGTGTGCACCTTGAATTCCTGAATCGCATCGATCGAAGGCGAGACTGTCAGACGCTCGTAGATTTCGTCCCGGATGGGTACGCCGTCGAGGAGAAATACGTTGTCTTCGAAGCGTGTACCGTTGGCATTGGCAGATTGGCCAGAGAGCGCCAAGGGGCTGCTCAGCGTTCCTTTTACCTCTGGCACCACACCTGCAGTTAATAGTGCAAGTTGGATGAATTGGCGTCCGTTTAAAGGCAGTTGTGTCACGCGCTGGTTCTCAATAACCTCACCCGATTCGGCTGTATCGGTGTCAAGCAAAGGCACGCTTCCCTCAACGTTGATCTTTTCAGATACACTGCCCACCTGCAGAACAAAATCCAGGCGAACTCGGCTATTGATCTGGAGCACAATCGAGGAACGTTCTTCGGTTCTAAAGCCCATATGCTCGACCCGGACAGAGTAATTTCCAATCGGTAACAGGTTGATAACGTATTCGCCGTTATCCCCGGCGAGCACCGATCGAGACACGCCAGTTTGGAGGTTCGTTGCCGTGACCGATGCACCACGCACCGCAGCGCTCGTAGTATCGAGCACAGTCCCAAGAAACGTCCCAGTCGTCACTTGAGCCGCAACCGCACAAGGAAACACGCAAATAGCGGTCCATAGAAGCACACGATCAAAACAGCGCTGCAACGTGAGAGTCGGCATAGGCTGACCTCTTGAGAAGTTGGTACGGATAACCGAAACCAGGAAAATTTCGTGCGCTCCCATGCACACTAGAGGGAGGATTCTACCCCTAAATAAGCAGAGTTGTTAAGCCTGAAGCGTGCGGTGCGGGAATGCTCGGAGTGGACTGGGACCGGTTGAGGAAACCGGGCAGGTCTGGTTCAGCCGCACTGGAGGGACGGGTGTCCGGCTGAGAATCGTCCCGACCGTCACGTTCCAGCTGCTGTACTGCTTCCTTATTATTAGCCATGAGCGGGCAGATTCTGCACTGGAAACGTCAGCCGCCATCCCGCCAGCACCTGGATCGCGCCGCCGCTAAGAGAAGCCTTTCCTTATCAATCCGCTCCCAGGTTCCTGCTCTTCGATCACGACCAAAAATACGGCCTGGAAGTACCCGCAGCCCTTGCCTCCCTACAAATCACGGGGGTGCAAACCTCGATCCAAAGGCCCTGGCAAAAAGGGGGTGGCCGAACGCTGGGTCGGCAGCCGCCGACGCGATCTGCTCGACCATATCATCGCCCTGAACGAGCGCCATCTCAATCGGCTTCTCTCCGCGTATACGTCTTATGTGGGCGGCTTGCACCATCGCTACGACCGGCGCGGCCTGAGATCCGCCGATTTTCCACTGGCTTACACGTCTTGGGCGAGTGTCGCATCTTAAGCCATTAATAAGGAGCAGCTGGCTCCGACTCAGCATCTGCGCCCACGGACTCAACCCATCTCGTGTCTCCTCAGGACCACCTTCGAGCTGCACTTTTAATTTGGCGAGCTACAGGATCAAAAGGAGGCAAGATTCGCGCCCAACGGCTTACCGCAGAACAGAGAAAAGAGATCGCACGAAAGGCGGTTAGGGCGAGCTGGGCGAAAGCCAGAGGCGAGGAAAAGCGCAAGGAAGCCACGTAGATTCGTCAAACTTCCAGCTTTGAATGTAACACGCGAGCGACACCGCGACCTAAAAACGTGTTCCCGCTACGGTTTAGGACACGCAAGGTTGCGGTCGCGTTCAGAAGATGATCTTCAACGCGAACTGGACGTTGAAGGGTTCGCCAGCACCTAGTCCCGGAGCATCCGGCTGGTGCAGGGTACTGGTGATCACGCCGAACGACCCAGGGCCATCGGTTATCCTCGTCGCCGCAGGAGCCTGCGTGGCCACAGGAGAGTCGCCACCCGGCGGAGCCAGGTTGAGGATGTTAAACAGGTTGAACATCTCAACTCGGAATTGCGCGGAGACTTTTTCCGTGATGGCCGTGTTCTTGATGAGCGAGAAATCGAACGTCTTGAAACGCGGTCCAAGGAACTCGTTGCGGCGGGTATTGCCGAAGGTACCGTCGGCATTACTGACAAACGCGTTCGGGTTAATCCATTGCACGCCATTGGTCAACAGTCCCGGGGGATTCGTTGGCTGAACGATGCCACTGAACGGGTCACCCACGAGGTTTGCCCGATCCAAACTGTTTCCCGTGTGGCTGCCGGTGGTAGTGCTACCCAGGCCGGAATAAACCGTGAAGGGGAAGCCGCTGTTGTAGGCAACCAGACCGCTAACCTCCCACCCCTTGGTCAGCCTGGGGAGGGAGTGGCCGAATTGGGGTATGTCATACAGCACATACCCACTGACGTTGTGCCGGGCATCGAAATCGGCATTCCCGTAGTCGCGTTTGAGGTTGTTGTTATCCGTGGGGCGATTGTTGCGCGGGGTGGACAGATCATCGAGAGCATGGCTCCAGGTGTAAGCCAGTTGTCCCGACAAGCCGTGCCACGAGGTGGTTCGCAGCAAAGTCTGCAGCGAGTTGTAATTGGAGTCGCCGATGCTAGAAATCTGAGTGATCCCAGCCAAGTTCGGGAAATCGGCATTGAAAGGACGGGCGGCCTGGAAGTCCGCGTATGGGGTGGGACTGGGCGGAGGAAGGTTGATGTTACGGTCGACTATAAGCTTGCGGCCCTGACTTCCTACATATCCCACCTGGAACAATACGTTCGATGTTAATTGCCGCTGCACATTCAAGCTGTAGTTCTGCACGTAAGGTGAGCGTAGCCGCTGATCGATACCATACGCCGTGAACGGGGGCTGCGGCGTGACGCTGCCGAAGATAGGCGCCGCTCCGTTTGGATCGACCGTTATATTGGCTGGGTTAGAGAGGTCGAAGACCGGGTTCAGGTTTGCCGGTCCGGGATTCCTGGATACGCCTCGGCCGCCGGGCCGGGCGCGGTTGTCGATGATCAGATTTCCGTTGGGAATATCGTAGTACACGCCCCAGGCACCGCGGATCACGGTCTTGCCGCCACGCTGGGGAGTAAAGGCGAAGCCCAGGCGGGGAGCGAAATTGTTCCGGTCCTTGGCGTACAAACTGTCGATGGGCGAGCCTTGCTGCCCCGGGTATGCCAGTCCATTGAAGAGGGAAGTTGCGCCCGGGAGAAAGGTTGAAATCGTGTGCGTTGGGTCATACATCGGCCCGTTGAACTCGTAGCGCAGCCCGAGCGTTAGGTTAAGGCGAGGCGAAACTTGCCAGTTGTCTTGGCCATAACCGTAAGACGAATTGACGTAGTAGTTGCGCCGCGGGTCGCCGGTTGCAATGCCTCCGTTTGTGGGAGCGATGAAACCGGCCAGAAAATCCGCCAACGACTCCTCGGGGGTAGGCGCTCCCGATGTGGGCGCCCATGGTCCGACCGTCCCGTCGAAAAGGAAAGCACCGCGCGTATTCCGCAAATAATGGACAAACAACTTTGCGCGGCGGAATTCGCCGCCGAATTTCAGGTTATGGCCGCCGAAGGTGTAGCTGAGGTCATCGGTAATATGCCAGGTGGTGTCGGTCCGGCCCAGGCCAGGGGTTTCACCTACACCCCCATGCGTGAAGCCGTTGATTTCGATGTTTGGTGAACCAAAGTTCTCCGGGCCAACTCCAGTGTTGAACCCCCAGGAGGGCGGATTCTGATCGTGGCGAGCGTCGTCGAAGTTCTGCAGGAAATAATTCACCCCGAAGAGGGCTTGATTGACCATTCTGGGCGTGAGGGTGCTGCTCAGCACTGCGGCCCAGTTCTCCTGGCGGCTGGGAACGGATTGGAAATATTCGCCGTAAACCGAGCCGGCGTATGCGGTGGCGTCCCCGCTGCCGATAAAGCTGCGCAGGAAGAAACGCTGCTTGGAGGTGATCGCCCAATCTATCTTGGCAATCCCGTTGTTGCTCCTGTAATTGTTAGGATCGGTGCTGCTGAAGTTCGGTGACGTTCCCGGGGCGCTGGTGATCGAACTGGGCCAAAGATTGTTCAAAGTAGCAACCATTACCGGGTTGACCGGGACGTTATTGGCGTTCAGGAGCGCGGTAGCCTGGGCCACCCAAGCCGCCGAGGGAACGGTGGCCTGGATAGCGTTGCCCGCGATGAACCGCTGGCCCTCCATGGTGAGGAAGAAGAACGCCTTATCCTTGACGATGGGTCCTCCGAGAGAGAATCCGAAGTTGTGGTTGCGCAGCTTGCTGGGCGCGTTCGGAGGATTAAACGGATTGGGCTTCGCGACCGCATCATTTCTATGAAAGTAATACGCACTGCCATGCAACGCGTTGGTGCCCGATTTGATCACCACGTTCACCATGGAACCTGGGTTACGCCCATAGTCGGCACCCCCGACACTTTGCTGATTGAATTCCTCGACCGCGTCTATGGGCAACAGCACGCCGGCTAGTCCGGAGATACTTCCTTGGTTTACCGCTTCCGAGTTGTGCCAGAAGTCATTGTTGTCCACGCCATCAATTTGCCAGTTGTTCTGATTGGCACGGTTGCCGTTCTGGGACGACTGTATGTTGTACCCCGGAGTAAGTTGCAGCAACTGACGGTAGTCCCTGCCGTTCAAGGGGGCATCCTGGATCTCACGGGTCGACACTACCGCATTGAGGGCGCTCTGATGGGTCTCCAGTGTTGCCGCCGCAGCGGCGATCTCTATGGTCATCATCTCCTTTGCGATGGAAAGATCAACGGGGAGGCTAGTGGTCTTGCCCACTTCCACTTTCACCTCTTGGATGCGCTGGGTCGCGAAGCCACTCTGGCTGACCGTGACAGTATAGGTGCCAGGCGGCAGGTCGGAGAAGGCGAAAAGTCCCGCATTGGTGGTAACCATACTCCGGGTGAGGCCAGTGCCCACCTGTTCGAGCTTTACCGTGGCCCCCGTCACGATCGCGCCCGCCGGGTCCACAACCGTGCCAGAGATTGTGCCACGGGAAGTCTGGGCCAGGGCGGGGGTGGCAAACAGCAACGAGACGTTAAGCAGCAAACCGAAAATGAGAGGAGTCGCGCGCATCTTGTACCTCCAGACGATCGCCAGCGTCAATACGTCATCAGAAAGGTTAGGCGGTTAATACCCGGCGAGTGTCGAAAGTCTAGTACACCGTTTACTGAACCTCTGTCAAGCTAAATGGTGCTGCCGGTAGTGGCTGAACTTAGCGAAATTCCGCCACTACCAGTGCTGCTGACGTTTTAAGCTGATCACAGAAGCGCAGCAGACCATCGAGACAGCGGCTCTGATGTTGGGAAGCGAGAAGTCCCGGGGATACTATCTGGAGATGATCTGTGCTGATTTTTTGGCTGGGGCAAGCCTTGATAATGGCAATCCGAACTTGTTGCTGAATGCGCTGTCACACCTTCTCCAGTGCTTGTCTGCCGAGGAGGCAGACGCTTATCAAGCAAGGTTCTGCGAAAGCATGGTGAGGGGTGACTCTGCAGAAGGACCTTCGAGTGCACCTCGATAAGAGATCATACCCACGATTGCGGCAGCAGACGTTGCGACGTGACAGCTGGAGATGCCAAGCCTGCGGCGCGATCTCGCATCTGGAAGTGCACCACCAACAATTCCGCAGCCACTCGGGCCAGGATGCAGAAGAAAACCTGATGACCCTGCGTCACAGTTGCCATTCGGCTATGCATAACAGATGAAACGATGGTAAATTCCGCCGATCACAGCTGCCGAAATTCTTCGACAAGTAATGGGCCAGCTGGGTCGTATTCGACATGAAGTCGTATCGGCTTCCTCAAAGCCGTCGCCGCCTCTGATGCGCTGGTCGCGGCCGCGAACATGGCATGAGTGACCAGAGTTCGGGGCCGCAGTGCTCGATCCGGGGCGTAACCCGAAGGGGCCGGTTGGCGCTCACACTGCGCAAACGAGGCATCCGGGTCGCTGAGTCTGCGGGAGATGCTGGGATATAATTTTGTGCCAAGTGATGTCTTACCAGTACCGGGTTGCTTGCCTGCTGGCCGCGACCTTCCTTTTCGCAACGTGTTCGTCCTCGGCGGCTTTGCCTAAAAAAGCCGTTTTGCCCGGATTACTCGCGCCCTGCTTGCTTTCGAACACACTCTCGGGCAAGGTGAATGCGAAGCCACGTGGTTCCAGTTGCCCTGAATCGATGTCCCACTGACGAATGAACAGTTCCTTTCCTCCTGATATCTTCGGTGATCTCTTACCCTTAACGTCCACACCATACACGATGAACAGGGCCGAGTTTCTGTGCTCTCTGGCGTGTGTCACTTCATTCGGGGTCAGCGAAATGCATCGACCGTTCTGTTGTGTTCTTTTCACTTCAACGTAGAGGTCAACCCCGCTCACGTTACACAGGAAGTCATACGGATTGGTCTTATATTTGGGCACAGGTGAAAAGCCAAGTTCCTTCAGCCGCTTGTACGCCCAATTCATTGCGTAATTCTCTATTGCTTTCCGAATCCGTGGGTTGCTCTGATATCCGGCGGCCCGCTCGATGGGTTGGGCAAATCCGGCGAAGCCGACCGACAGCGAAAGGGTTTTGACTCACAAAAGCATGGAAGCCTATTGCGGCACCTACGAGCTTCGAGAACAACAGCATCAAGTGATCCATCGGCCAGAACTGGCAGAATGGCCCCACTACATCGGGTCAGACCAAGTTCGAAACTTCCGTTTTGAAAATGACCGCTTAATTCTCTCACTTGAAGAGACAATCCCAAACGGCGAACGGCGTCGGTCTCAAATTACATGGCAACGTGTCCCAACGCGTGATGAATAAAGCGTCTGGAGTCGATTTTCAACATTCAATTATTTTCTTGACATCGCGACATCTTCGCCTGCCCAAAAAGTAAGACTTCTGCCCAAAAAGTGACGTTCTTGCCCAAAAACTCAGCTCTGAACGCTCGTTTTTGGGCAAAGCCGTCCTCGGCTGCGCCGAACCGCGCTCCAAACGTGGTGTTTATCACTATAGATACGTTGCGTGCCGATCATCTCAGTTGCTATGGGTATAAGGAAATTCACACGCCAAACATTGACGGGCTAGCGGCAGAAGGCGCCGGAAAAAGAGACCGTGGATGACGTTGTTCGGATGATTGCAGGTCATGATTTAGATCATCTACGCCAAGTGGAGGACATTGCGAAGAAACGTAGAACCAAGCGAAGGGTAAAGCGGTTGCTTCGAGGCGCCACACGCGTGGCGCCTCGAATGCCGAAGTTAGAAGCGAACGCGGAAGCCGAACTCCATCGACCGTGGGGTGCGCTGGCCGAAGTTGTTTCTGCCGTCGCCCTCGCCTCCCAAGCTTCCCCATGCCGCGGGGTTGCTGGTGTCGAGACCTGGGCCGCCGGGGTTCGGATCAAGGAACTGGTCATGGTTCAGAACGTTGGTGAATACGAACTGGAATTCAGTCCCGATGCGTTCTGTAATGTTGATCGCTTTCTTGATGCTGAGATCCAGGTTCCAGTAGTTCAAGCCACGCACACCAGTGGCGAAACCGCCGTCCCTGGTGTCTAAGCCAAGAATCGGTTGGCGGAACCGGAGATAGGTGGCTGCAGGGTCTTTGAATAGATTGATTGGGAAACCGCCGCCTCCACCTGGAGTATTGTAATGGGCCGAGTGGTCCAAGTTGTTGGGCCCGATGAGGATAGCATTCTCAGTGTTTCCGTTGCCGACGAAGGCAACCGAATCCGCCTCGCCGAATGCCTGGCCACCCCCGTTAATCGTGGCGACTGGCAACGGCAATCCTGTGCCAGCAGCAAAGACTGGAGCAAAGCTCCAGCCGCCGAGTACACGGCCCAAGGCACCGTGTTGTCCTTTATAGAATGGTGGTTGGTACACGAAGAACATGGTGTACACGAACTTACGGTCAAACGCCTGTAAACCGTAATTTGCCTGAAGATTGAACGGATCGACAGCCGTGTCCGCGCTGGTCGCCTGGACTACAGCTCCAGTTCCCAGCGCCTTGCTCCAGGTGAAGTTAGACTGCGCGGTCAGTCCGTGCCAATCGTTCATCTTGACCGTGGCAAAGCCCGCATTATAGTTCCCATAACCAATGCTCGCGTTGACACCTACACCCGACGAAAGTTGCCCGTTGGCACCACATGGGGTTATGTCAGTCGATCCGGGGCATGGTGCAGTTCCTGGGATAGGAGTGTTCAGCATGCTCCGCGGGAAATTGAACCCGCCGTTATCTAGGTCGCTCCACAAGCTCCAGACGGACTGGGTATTGAGGTTGCCAGTGCCAGCAGCGCCTTCATTCGCTACTACGGCCGCAGTGCAACTGGAGAACCCGGTGCAGTAACCAGTGCCCGCCAGCGCTGCCTCAAAGAACGGCTGCGGCATTACGGCAGCTGCATTGGCGGCGCAGCCGGAACCGGCCATACCCGCGATGCCGCCGCAATATTGCAGAACCATGTTGGCATACGCTTTATCGAATCTCTGCCCCCCCAAAGTCATCATGTGAGGCACCGAGTTGATGTTGATGGGCTGATACTCGTGCTTAATACGACGCCCGATATACCCGAGTTCGACAGTGAACTTGTTCGACAGCTGGCGCTGAACAGTGAAGTCGAACGAGTCGACGACGTTGGGGCGGAAGTGCGGATCCAACGCCTCACCGGCGCCCGCAGCAAGAGCATTGACGCCGGGAAAGTCCGGTTGCGGCAGGGTCGGGCTGGCAGCCCCGAGCGGCGCGGTATTTCCATCGACGCCGATGCGGAAGGCGGTGCTCGGATCAGAAGCACCGCAAGCCCCGGCGATTGTCGGCGCAAAGCACTGTACCGGCTGAATTAAGCCAGTACCCAGCAGCGGTACTAGCACCAGATCCACACCGTTCAACCTACCGAAGATCCTGGCGTACCCGCCGCGAATAACCGTATTGTCATGCCCGAAGATCTTGCCGGAAATGGAATCGAGGTCGAAGTGCGGGTTCCAAGCCGCGGCAATGCGCGGGCTGAACGATCCATAGTAAGGGTCATAAGGGTACTTCCGCCCATTCTCGGAATTGCCAACCAAAGTGAATCCTACGAGCGGATTATAGACTTGGCCCTGCAGGGCAGCCTGTTCGCGCGAGCGCAGATAAGCCTGGACATCAATCAGCTGATTGGCTTGATCCACCAACTCGATCTGTTTGCCCGCTTTCTCGACCGGCGGCATTTCCAGCGTCCATCCCAAGCCATAGGTCAGTGTGAACGACGGCTTCATGTGCCAGGTATCGCTGAAATACACGTTGTAAAAAGGAATGGTGCTCTGGTCGAATGCCGGTGTAAGGGGAGGATTCAATGTCAGATTTGCTCCAGTGCGGGTGTATGCGATCTGGGAGGCGGACACAATTCCAAGTGTCGCAGCATAGTCACGGCCCCAATCCGCTTCGCTGCCCGTCCAGCCGGGAGGAGGAGTGATGGTGATCCCCGTCCCAGCGCCGCGGGTGGTACCGAGCTGATACACAGGCTGATAGTTGATGCCGCCGCCGTTGTCCGTGCGCTGGTGCCAGTTGAAGTTGTGCTGATAAGTCCCGCCGAACTGGAACAGATGGTTACCCTTCAGCATGCTGACGTCGTCGCGGAACATGTGGTCTTTCCCATCCCAGAAACGGGTACGCGTCTGCTGCGTGTTTACGTTGTAGGGGGCGAGGACGTTATCGCGTGACTCGCCGAATGGTTCAAGCGCCCCGCCCAGTCCGGCGAACTGTACGGTATCCCCCTCCCTGCCCCAAGCCCACCAGTTGCGCAGGAAGCTATAGTGGAAGTCGTTCGTGATATTGGAAGTAATGTTGGTGGTCAGCCCAGCCACCCAGTACCATGGCACCTGCGGATTGTTGGATCGAGAAGTGGGTGTACCTAGCGTGTCTCCGGGGAAGAAGCCACCAATATCGACTTGATCGTGTGTCGCGCGGGTCAGGTGGTAATAGCGATAGCTCGCCATGAACCGCCACTTTGAAGAAAAATCGTGGTCAATCCGGACGACTCCAAAGTTGTCTTTCTGTGGGATCGACAGGTTCGCCAAGAACCCTTGCACGTTCACCCCATCACAGCGGGGGAGAGCGCAACCGGATTCGTTTGACGCAGGTTCATACTTCTGCCAGAGCTGCTGAACCAGGGGATTGATTCCTATGCCGCGCGGATCGAGGGTCTTGAGGTCGAAAAGCGCGCCGGTGCTCTGGTCGGTTAGTATTCCCAATCGCATGTTGGCTGACGGGACAATCTTTTCGATGGTCTCGGAGTTGGGCCAGCGGAAGCCCTGGTAATTGGCAAAAAAATAAGTTTTCCCTCCAAGGACGTCCTTGGGAATGATCGGTCCGCCGATGGCGCCCCCGAAGCGACTGTAATGAAAACTGGGGTTCGGTACTTTAGGAACTGCGTTGTTATTCTGCCAAGTATTTGCGGAGAAATTGTTATCGAGGTAGTACTCGTAGGCGGTTCCGTGCCAGCCATTGGTGCCTCGCTTGGTGACGACTTGGACCTGGGCGCCTGAGGAGCTGTTGAAGTCGGCAGTCTGGTTGGTAGTGCCTACTTTAAACTCTTCAACGCTGTCGGCTGGTGTCGGCAGTACGCCCGTCGGGCCAGCGGCCACTCCGGCACTCTGATTGGCAACGCCGCCAGTTGGATCGCCGGAAAAGCTGGTTGTATAGACGCTCATGCTGCCGTCCATGTCGTTGGTGTTGTTGCCACCATCGAGCTGGAAGCTGCTCTGGTCCACCACCGTGCCGGCCACGCTGCCGTCAGGACTGATGCCAGGCTGCAGAGTAACGAACGTACTGACGTCGCGACCGAGGCTGGGTAGAGAGTCCAAGGCGACACCCGTGATCGTATTGCCAACGGTCGCGCTCATGGTTTCAAGTGTCACGCCTCCCGCTTGAACCTCGACTAACTCGTTAGCCGTCCCGAGCTTCAACGTAACGTCAATGGTGGGGGATTTACCCACCTCTACCTTCTGTCCGCCAATCCTCGTTTCCGCGAAGCCCTTCTTAGTGATTGAAAGATCATAGGTTCCGGGGGGAACGTTTACAAAGACGTATCGCCCGCTATCATTGGTGGCTACGGTCCGCGAGATGCTCGTCGACGTGTCAGTTAGCTTGACGGTTGCAGCCGCCACAACAGCCGCCGAAGGGTCCGTTACCAGGCCAGAAATGGTGCCGGTCGAGGTTGATTGTGCCCAAACGGGTATTGCGCTTATCGCGATCAGCAGTGAAATGGCAACGAGGCAGAACTGCAGCTTCTTCATTGACTTACCCTCTCGCTCTGTGGGGATAACGTTCAACGCAGACATGTAGGGACAATGACGTTACTCCTGGGCTTCGACCCCATCCAAAGCTCACAAAATTCCGTGTAGACAGGCGCACGTAGCTCTCCAAAGGTTTGGTTATACATGTCAACAACTTACAAAGATTTGACTATGAAGAACAATAGACAAGGATAAACAGCGCTCCACAATATGGTAGGAGATCATTGCCTGTCGGTCACATTCAATGACTGCATAATGTGCTATCTCCCTGTGATAGGCGTTGTACCCGCTCGGTCCGCCGATTCCCTTGGTCTGCGGCTTTTTGGTCCGGTTGTAATCCACACCAGCCGATGGCCAAGAGAATCACTAGGGCTTGCCTTGCATTCCTCCTTAACCGAACTGCTGGCGCCGATAGGTGGCGGATTGAAAGCTGGAATTGGCGTGGCACCTCGGCAGTTTAGAACAGCCGCTAGGCTTCACCCCCACTCGCCTGCCGAATCCGTCCCGAGTGGAACGCGCACCCACGAGTTTACTGCGCAGCCGATTGAACACGTTAAATGCATTGCGCAGCAGGATCGACCGGTACAACCGGAAATTGCGCGGAGAAACTGAAGGCGCTGGACCGGAATGAACTGCAGAGAAAGCCGAGGTCTGTCTCTTCGATCCTTATCTCTATCTCTTCAAGGAAAAAGCTATAGTGGTGATAGGCCTGGAAAGAAGTCCGTGCCAGACGGTGAAACAGTTTTGGTACGGACTTGCCCTTTAGACAGTTTGGGGTCTATGTTTGTTGCCACAGGGCCCGCATTAAAGGAGGAGGTCACATGACGAAGAAGCTGTTCACTCTCTTAGGCGCATCTGTACTTGCTTTGCAGGTCTCGGCATTGCTTTCCCAGGCTGCTCCCGCGCAGGAAAAGATGGACAAGACGAAGCAAGACCGCTGGGAGGGGGTTGTCATCAAGAGCAATCCGGACAAATCCACCTTGACCATTCGCAAGCGAGGTTCAGGCGATGAGAAGACCGTACAGTACGACAGCTCGACCAGATGGGTTAGCCAGTACCACGGCAGCAGCAAGGTGAACGACATTGATGCTAGCAAGGTTCAGAACTATGATCGTGTGATCTGCCAAGGCACGTGGGGCAATGATGGTGTTCTCCACGCCACTCTGATCTCTAAGCGCCTCTCGCATTAGACGAGTTCGTCTCGTTTAAACACTCGAAGACGGCAATGAATTCGTTGCCGATGATCTTGCGTTTTTTGGGATCGGTGCTTGCCAGTCTCCGCTTTCCAGTAGGGAATGGCCGAGTTGGTGGAGAACGATCGGGTTCTGTGGGCTGCGACTTATCTCCTTTTTATATTTCTGTAGTCGCCTCCCGTTTTCTGCCCAAGCTGGCGTAGCCGAAGCCCAGATGATAGTGACCGAGCTGAGTATCAGGATCCAGCCGAAGAGATGTCTGAAACTGCTGAATCGCCTGCGAAGTGCGATTGGTATTCTGATAGGCGCGACCCAGCAGTACATGTGCCAGGGCCGCGAACGGCTTCAGCTTGACAGCCAATTTCGAGTTCTTCCGCTGCCGGTGAGTGCTCGTTCTCCTCGAGCAGGACAAGTGCCAGGTCAAAATGAATATCGAGATCGCTCGCAAGCTTAGGCATTGTAACGAAGCGTTAGAAACGGGACACTAGCGAGGAGGCCCGGCCGATTGATGCGATCACAATCCATGCCAGCGCGAGCGCCAGAACCAGCACGACGACCGCCGATGCGACTCGGCCCGCACTACCACGAAAGATGGCAGCAAGTGTCTGCAAAACCAAAATGGGATGATGCGTCTTCAAGAGAAACAACTGGGCGGGACTAATAGTCAGTGTGTTCAAGTACTCGGCTACGGAGAAAATAATTAACGAGCCGGCGGCAAACCCGAAAGTCCAGCGCCATGCGATCTCAGCCAAGCCGCAAGCAGGCCTGTGAAGAATCGCGCCGAATCCTTCGAGCGTAGGCGAAGGCGTTTTCATTTGCTGTGTCGATGATAAATGCTGTGGCGTCAGGAATGCCGGTAAAGACAGGGACCCGCCTCGGCAAGTGAGCGCGCCCTGTCGGGCGCGGGGTGCTCGTTTTGAGCGCGCGTACACCTCCGTGCCGGTGACGCTTCCATCACATACGGTGATCTTCACGGGCACTTATCCGATGCTTAGCGGCATCCATGATTTCGCTGCGAACAAGCTGAATCCGAGCCAGCCTACTCTGCAGAAGTGGTGCTGGGCTGGCGTCTACGCCTGGTTCTGGGCTCGAACGGCATCTCGATCCAGCCGTTCGATCAGGATGTGTGGTCGAGCATCTTTGCTTATGAACATTCTGATCCAAAGCAATCGCTGGAAATTTTTCGAACGCTTCGGGCAGCGAACCTCGAGTTACTGAAACGTGTGCCGAAGGAGCTGTGGAACAATTACGGCATGCATCAAGAGCGCGGAAAGGAATCCGTGGCACACATGGTTCAGATGATTGCAGGGCATGACTTAAACCATCTACGTCAGATCGAGGAGATTGCGAAGAATAAAGCCAATCGTGCTTCTTAATTGTAGAATGTCACTCGCTTTTTTAAACCGCTTGGCCGCCATTTCCGCTTGTCGTGCTTCTTGTAGCTTTCCCTGCCCGGTGTAGGCTTGTGACAACAGCTCAAATACCTTCGCATCTGCCGTTCGTGACCTGGAGAGAGGCTCTAACTGCTGGACGGCTTCCGCAAAATTCCCTGAAGCAATCTGGACTTGCGCCAATGCCAATTGTGCTTCCACGTTATTTGGTTGGAGCAACAGCGCGGCTTCGAGTTGATCTTGTGCGTTCTTCGTATCCTTTAAGCCCAGGTACACCTGCCCGAGCAGCAGACGAGCGGCAAACTGTCCAGGCATGAGTTTCAAGGTGGCTTCAAGGGCGTCACGCCCAGCGGTGAGATCGCCGCTCTTTTGTAGCGCCTGACCAGCTTCGAAGGCTGCGTTCGAGAAGCTGTCGAAGCGCTTGCGCGGAGAGCTAGGAAAATGAATGCACGAAATCGAGCATGAAACCCGTGTTCGTCAACCAGAACCCAGGTCGCTAGTGCAGTGTCCACCAAATAACTAGACATCAATAGAAGAGTACGCTATGTTGCAGTATGCCTGCTCCGGTATCTGCCTTATCCCTCAGCGACAGTGATAGACAGCAACTTCTGGAATGGGTTCTGCCTTCGGCACTCCCCAGCAAGTCGCGCTGCGCTGCCGCATAGTGCTCGCCGCCGCCAGCGGTCAATCCGATCAGCCGACGGCGGAACAGTTGGCAACCAATCGTCACACCGTGCGGTTATGGCGCCAGCGCTTTCCGCAGCAAGGTTTGCAGGGTCTGTGGGAGATCGCTCCCGGCCGGGGGCGCAAAGCCAACTATAGCCCGGAGAAGATCCAAGCCATTATCGACACCACCTT
>Ga0075425_100001905_pt1 | contig 20544 bp, 9 predicted proteins | sample SoiMethybrSBSTD4_FD_75300 | JGI IMG/M metagenome (GOLD analysis project Ga0075425, IMG submission 75300) | Bulk soil microbial communities from a Populus tree surrounding site in Tennessee, USA - Soil MetaG P. TD hybrid SBSTD4 | ecosystem: Environmental > Terrestrial > Soil > Tree plantation... | reverse complement strand
CTCGGTCAAGGCGCCGAACATCGCGCGCGAGATCGTCCTCGGCACCGGCCTGCCGCGCAAGATCCCCGGCTACACCGTCGGCAAGGCCTGCGCGTCGGCGAATCAGGCCATCACCGCCGCGTCGGACATGATCGCGCGCGGCTACGCGGACACGGTGATCGCGGGCGGTGCGGAATCGCTGTCGGACGTCCCGATCCTCTTCTCGAAGAATTTCTCAGAGGCGCTCGTCGGCGCGAGCAAACAGAAGAGCATCGGAGGGAAGCTCGGACAGTTCCGCAAAATCAAATTGAAAGACCTCGCGCCGGATGCGCCGGCGATCGCGGAGTCGACGACCGGCCTCACGATGGGCAAGTCGGCGGAGAAGATGGCGAAGGAGAACGGCATCTCGCGCGAGGCGCAGGATCGCTTCGCGCTGCAGAGCCATCTCCGCGCCGCCGAAGCGACGGCGAGCGGCCGGTTCAAGGATGAAGTGATGACCGTCGTCGTGCCGCCGCAGTACGAGAACGTCGTCGAAGCGGACAACCTCATTCGCGGCGACTCGACGCTCGAGGCGATGGCGAAGCTCAAGCCGGTCTTCGATCGCAAATACGGGACGATCACCGCCGCGAACGCATCGCCGCTGACGGATGGCGCGGCGGCCGTGATTTTGATGTCGGAGGAAAAGGCGAAAGAGCTCGGACTGAAACCGATCGGCTTCATCAAAAGCTACGCGTACGCGGCGACCGATCCGTTCGATCAGCTGCTGCAGGGTCCCGTTTTCGCGCTGCCGACGGCACTCGAGCGCGCGAAGATCAAGCTCGAGGACATCGGCGTCATCGAGATGCACGAGGCCTTCGCCGCGCAGGTGCTGTCGAATATCCAGTGGCTCGGCTCGAAGAAAATCGCGCAGGAGAAGCTGAATCGTTCTGAGCCGGTCGGCGAGATCGATCCGGAAAAGATCAACCGCACCGGCGGCTCTATCGCCCTCGGCCACCCGTTCGGCGCAACCGGCGCGCGCATCGTGACGACGGTCTGCAACGAACTGCAGCGCACCGGCCAGCAGTACGGCCTCGTGACGGTCTGCGCGGCGGGCGGGATGGGCGTGGCGATGGTGCTCGAACGGGAGTGAGGCCTGAAAACGATGAACGATGAGCGCGGAGCGATGAACGAAAAAACGAACGAGCCGGCTGAGCGTTCATCGCTCATCGCTCATCGTTCATCGATCACAAAGGCCGTTTGCCCTCACGACTGCCCCGACACGTGCTCGATGCTCGTCACCGTCGACGAGACCGGCCGCGCCATTCGCATGGCCGGTGATCCGGATCATCCGTTCACGCAGGGGTTCCTCTGCACGAAGGTCGCGAAATACCTCGAGCGGACCTATCACGACGGCCGGCTGCTGTATCCGCAGATTCGCATCGGGAAAAAAGGTGAGGGGAAGTTCCGGCGCGCGACGTGGAGCGAAGCGCTCGACCTCATCGCCGCCCGTTTGAACGCGGTCCGCGAGGAAAACCCGCAGTCGATCCTCCCCTATTCGTACGCGGGAACCATGGGATTGATCCAGGGCGAGGGCATGGACCGCCGCTTCTTCCATCGCATCGGCGCGTCGCTGCTCGATCGCACGATCTGCGCGTCGGCGGGCGCCGAGGCGATGAATCTGACGTACGGCACGCGGATGGGAACCGATCCGGAGACCGTCGGCGAGGCGAAGCTGATCCTGCTCTGGGGCACGAACACGCTCACCTCGAATTCGCACCTCTGGCCATTCATCCGCAAGGCAAAGGCGAACGGCGCGAAAGTCGTCTGTATCGATCCGCTGCGCACGCGCACCGCGGTCGCATCCGATCAGCACATCGCCATTCGTCCCGGCACCGACGCCGCGCTCGCGTTGTCGATGATGCACGTGATCTTCCGCGACGGACTCGAGGACCGCGGCTATCTCGAGTCGATGACGATCGGATGGGAGAAGCTGCGCGACCGCGCGCTGCGCGACTACGCGCCGTCGAAAGCCGCGGAGATCTGTCGCATCGACGCGGCAGTCATCGAAGACCTTGCGCATCGTTACGCGACGACGCGTCCGGCATTCATCCGCCTCAACTACGGATTGCAGCGCCACGCGGGCGGCGGCACCGCCGTTCGCGCGATCACGCTGCTGCCCGCGGTGACCGGCGCATGGGACGACGTCGGCGGCGGCGCGCAGCTTTCGGCGTCGGGAACGTTTCCGATCGACTCCGCCGCGCTGCAGCGTCCCGATCTCATTCCGCCCGGCACGCGCACGATCAACATGGTCCAGCTCGGACGCGCGCTGAACGGCGTCGACGATCCGCCGGTGAAGGCGCTCATCGTCTACAACTCGAATCCCGCCGCGGTCGCGCCCGATCGCGAGCACATTCTCGCGGGACTCGGACGCGAGGATCTCTTCACCGTCGTGCTCGAACATTTCCAGACGGACACCGCCGACTGGGCCGACGTGCTCCTCCCCGCGACGACGCAGCTCGAGCACGAGGACGTGCACAAGGCCTACGGCCATCTCTATCTGATGTTCAACGCCCGCGCGATCGAGCCCCTCGGCGAGGCGCTCCCGAACACCGAGATCTTCCGGCGCATCGCCGCGCACATGGGCCTCGATGATCCCGAGCTAAAGGCAAGCGACGAAGAATTGATGCGCGCGGCTCTCGGCAAAAGCGGCAGGTCGCTCGACGAGCTCCGCGAGCACGGCTACATGCGCCTCGATCTCCCATCGCCGCACCTGCCGTGGAAACGCGGTGCGCACGTCCCGACGCCGAGCGGCAAGATCGAGATCGATTCCCCGCGCGTCGCCGCCCTCGGACTCGATCCAGTGCCGGAGTACCTCGCGCCGTACGAATCGGAGGAGCGCGATCCCGAGCTCGCGCGGCGCTTCCCGCTCGCGCTGATCTCGCCGCCCGCGCACGCGTTTCTCAACTCGACGTTCGTCAACGTCGCGTCGCTCCGCCGCGCCGCGGGAAAACCGACGCTCGAGATTCACACCGACGACGCCACGCGGCGCGGCATCGCCGAAGGCCAGCGCGTCGCGATCTACAACGATCGCGGAACGTTCACGGCCGAGGCGGTGATCACGGATCGCGTGCGACCGGGGGTGGTGTCGGCGCCGTCGATCTGGTGGGCAAAGCTCACCGATGATCGGACGAACGCCAATCACACCACCTCGCAGCGCGTGACAGACATCGGCGGGGGCGCAGTGTTCTACGACAACCTCGTTGAAGTGAGACCGGTTTAGTAGACTTCGCGCCGCATGTCTTACGTCGCCCCCCTTGCCTCGATTGCGGTCGTGTGGATCGCGATCGTGCTGCTCAACGAGCGCTGGAACATCCTGAGCTGCGATCGATTTCCGTCGCCGGCCGCGAAGTACTTCGCTTACGCCTGGCTCCTCGGATTTCTGATGCTCCTCGCGGTGATCGTGACCGCGACGGCGCGTCATCCCGCGACGACCGCGGAGCTCGCGAAGACGCCGTTCGTGATGGTCTTCGCGCTGCACGCGATCCTCGTCCTCTTTCTCGCGGGCTGGTGGTTCGCGAGCGGGCGTCCGCCGCTTGCGGAATACCTCAACGTCAAAGAGCAGCCCGCGCATGAAGTCGCGCTCACGGGAATCGCGGTCGGCGTCGGCGGATGGATCTTCACGCTGCTCATCGCCGGCGGAATCCTCGCGCTGCTGAAAGCCGCCGGCGCGCTGCCGGAGTCGCCGAAGCCGCCGGAGATGGTGTACTGGATGGCGGCGCTGCCGATCTGGAAGAAGGCGCTGATCGTTCTCGCGGCGATGACGATCGAAGAGTTCTTCTTCCGCTCCTGGCTGCAGAAGCGCATCGGCCTCATCGCCTCGACCGCGCTCTTCGCGGTCGCGCATTCCGGCTACGGTCAGCCGCTGCTGCTGATCGGCGTGAGCGTGATCTCGCTGATCATCGGCGTCACGTTCTATCGCACGAAGAACGTCGTGCCGGGCATCATCGCCCACGGCGTGTTCGATGCGATTCAGCTGTTCGTCATCGTGCCGCTGGCGGTGCGATTGATGGGCGTCTCCGGCTGACGCGATGTCCGGCTACGCGGAGATCCTGGCCATTCTGGATTCCGACGCGCCGGTCTCACGCAACGACGTCCAGCGCTGGATCGACTCCGACGATCTCCTCACGTGGAGCGCGCTGTACGCGCTCCTCGAAAACGGCGCGACGCGCATCGAGCCCGCGATCGGCAACGACGCCATCGCCCTGACGCGCCGCTATCTGCTGCGCTGCATCGAAGAGAACCCGTTGTCCGGCGACTACCTCCACGCGGGCTACGAAGCGGCGTGGGAGCTGGCTTCGGTGCTGAAGAGCTGGCGCCAGCACGGCGGACGCGCAGCGGACGCGATCCGCGGCATCGCCATCGAACTCGAGAAGATCTATCGCCGCGGCGACGACGCCACCCGCAACCGCGTCCTCTGCGGCGTCCTCGAGCACGCCTTCGAAGACCCCGCCATGCGCGCGCATTTCACGAACTGGGATCGCGACCCCTCCCTGCGCGACGCGTACCGCCTCGCCGCGGAGTGGGGCACGACGCACGAGGAGTGAGGGGACTGGTCCTCAGTTCACGATCTTTTGCACGTTTTCCAGAAGCCGTTCGAGCTCGACGGGATCAGACTCGTCATCCGTAAATTCGCGAAATGATACGTGTACCTCGTCGCGCCAGATCGCTGCCTGTTCCTCGATCACTCGCGACAGGAGCAGCATCTCCTCCTCCGAGATCGTCGCCGCGTCTCGTGACACACAGACGCCGAGCTCGAACGCGAAAGATTCCCTGCGATCCGATGCTTGGTATCCCCCGCCAACGCCAAGACGTCTCGTCTCGGCCCAGTCGGTGATCCGCATCAGGAGCTTCTCGGCATGTGACTCGTCGCGGCATGCGAGCTGAATCTCGAGCTTCCATTCGGGAACGCGCCTCATAGTCCGGCCGCCTTGATCATGCTCTTTGCGATGGACATCGCGGTCCCAAAGCCTTTCAGACTATGCGGGATCTGCGTGATCACCTTACCCTGGCTGTCGACCACGGTGAGGTGGTTCCCACCTGAAACCACTTTGAACCCGAGCATTTGCGCGAGGGATTGCAGGCCGGCGGAACCGGCGCGCCCGCCGGCCGTCGCCGCGGAACGGCCGAGTTGTGTCGCCGTTCCCTTGTTGAGATTCGCCATCAGGTGATAGCCGCCGATGAGTCCCGTGGCCGTACCGTGCACAACGGCCGCACCTGACACGACCTGCGCGGGAACGCCGATGAACACTCCCGCGCCTGAGAGATCCAGCAGAAAGCCGCCGGCTTCACCGGCGAAACCCGCTTCTGTTTCGTAGAAGCCCTGCACCAGGGCAATTCCGTCTCCGACGAGTTGCCCCCTTCGATACCAGTCGTCATCAACGTCGACGCGTCCGATCGTACCGAGGTTGTCGGTCACCGCCGCGTTTTGCGCGCCACTGAGAAACATGAAGAAGTCGTGGATGCTGCCGCTCTGACGCTCTCCCCTCCACGGATCGCCGGGGTCAGGCTCGGGATAGATCGTGATGCCTTCCCGTTCGGCCAGTCCCGCGGGATCCGTGTAACGCAGCGGGTTGTTCAGGGCATAGGCGTATCGATTCCAGCTTTGCGGCCGCAGCAGGTTGCCGAGCACCGGGTCGACGGACAGGAAGCGCCCGGTCTCGCCGTTGTAATACCGTGCATGCATGTAATCCAGGACGTTGCCCATGCCGGCCGGATCGAAGTCACGTTCATGGCTGGTGAATTTCTTGACCGCGCCGTCATTGAATACGGGCTGGCCGAGCTCCTGACCGAATGGCAGGAACGTCTCGAACGCCAGGACGTATCCGGCATCGTCCGTCACGAGCCGCGGGCTGCCGAGGTGGTCGAGGGAAAAGTACTGAACTCCTCCCGGGGATGTCGCCGCGGACATCGCACCGCCGCGATAGACATAATCGCGCCGATGCGACCAGGTCGTGCCCTTCAACTCGAGATCCGTCAGAACAGCTCCGGCGAGATCGCGAATGGTGACGTGCGAGTCGTTCGCGGAGAGGTCCGCGGTCATCACGCGCTGGTCGTCGGCGCCGTAGATGTAGGTCACCGTGTATGGGTTTGGGCCGGTGCCGATCGATAGCGTCGTCATCATGCCGGCGGAATCGTAGCCGTAGTTGTAAACAACGTTCTCGCGTGACAGCCATTTCCGGAGATTGCCGCCACTGTCGTACTCCGCGTTGGCCGGGTCGAGATGATTCGTGGATGTCGACGACGGAAGCGATTCATCCGGTCCGTAGCCGGTCAGCGACGTCAGATTGCCATACGGATCGTAGGAGTAGCTCTGCGTCGCCGAAGCGTTGAGCGTCACCATGTGCGCGGTGCCGAGGCGGCCGGTCGTGTCGTACAGAAAGTACTGACTGCCGATCGCGCTGACGTTGCCCGCGGCGTCGTACGAGTACGGCCCGGTGTTCCATGTCAGCGGCGCGTTGTTCGACGCGACCGGGAACCGCTCCGGAGCGATCTGCTGCGCCGACGCGGCGGTCGCCGTGAGAAGAATTGCAACGATGGTTGCTTTCACTGTGTTCGCCTTTTCGGGTTCGCTGATGGGATCGTGATCTCGTCCGGAGATCAGTGTGGATTCTTCGCGATCTCTCTTTGCAGCCATTGGTCGTGAGCCCGATAGAGAATCGGGTCAATGTACATTCCCCCGTACTCCCTGAGGACGCTGCGCTGCAATGTCAACGCTGCATTCTCGGAGCTGTTGCCCTGGAGATGCACCTGTTCATGTCGCAACGTCGATGCGCCGTAATACACAGCATCCTGGTTCTCCTGGGAGACCTGATAGGAACCGTTCGCCGGCTCGGTACGAATGTAGATCGTGTCGCGCCGCGCCGAAAAAACGAAAGCTTCTTTCGTCATCATATTGGCGATCGCTGCGGCGGGTGCGCCAGGAAAGTCGTTCGCACTGTCCGTGGTCAGCGTAAAGTTGCTCAGTTGGAGACCGTTGCGCTGATCGGTCCGGTCAAGCGCCTCCAGCATTTTGCCAACCACCTGGTTCCCCTGCTTTTCCCAAGCAAGTGCCGTGCTTTCATTTTTCAGCGCCGTTTGCTGATCATCCGTCAGACCGCCTGCCTGAAGCTGGCTGGCGATTGCAGCCTGCCGCTTTTCGATTTGGTCATCGGTATGCTGCCCAAGCTGGACGCGCATGCGCCCGGTCGGATCCGTTCCATTGACCGGGTTGCCCGCCAGGTATGCATAGCGGTTCCAGAGTTGCGGAATTCGTATCGCAGCGGCTGCGTCCAGAGCCGGATCCACGGACAGAAACCGCCCTGCCACGCCGCTATAAAACCGAGCATGCATGTAATCGAGCGGATTACCCGCGCCGGCCGGATCGGCATCCCGTTCATGTCCCGTGAATTTCTTCACCGCGCCGTCCGTGAACGTGGGCTGGCCCAACTCCTGTCCGTATGGCAGGAACGTTTGGAACGCGAGGACGTAGCCGTTGTCGTCAGTCACGAGCCGCGGGCTGCCGAGGTGATCGAGCGAAAAGAACTGCAAGCCTCCGGGTGAGGTGGCGGCGGTCATCGCACCGTCGCGATAGACATAATCGCGCCGATGCGACCAGGTCGTCCCCTTCAACTCGAGGTCCGTCAGAACGGATCCGGCAAGATCGCGGATGGTGACGTGCGAGTCGTTCGCGGAGAGGTCCGCGGTCATCACGCGCTGGTCGTCGGCGTCGTAGACGTAGGTCACCGTGTATGGGTTTGGGCCGGTGCCGGTCGACAGCGTCGTCATCATCCCGGCGGCATCGTAGCCGTAGTTGTAAACGACGTCCTCGCGTGCCAGCCATTTCTTGAGATTGCCGGCACTGTCGTACTCCGCGATGGCCGTGTCGAGGTGATTCGTGGACGTCGACGACGGAAGCAATTCATCCGGTCCATATCCCGTCAGCGAGGTCAGATTGCCGTACGGGTCGTACGCGTAGCTCTGTGTCGCCGACGCATTGAGCGTCACTATGTGCGCGGTGGCCAGGCGGCTGGTCGTGTCGTACAGGAAATACTGGCTGCCGATCGCGCTGACGTTGCCCGCGGCGTCGTATGCGTAAGGACCGGTGTTCCACGTCAGCGGCGCATTGTTCGATGCGACCGGGAAACGCTCGAGCGCGGCCTGCTGCGCAGACGCGGCGGTCGCCGCGAACACGGTGATGACAAGCAGATGCCTGATCATGGGAGGGTCACCGCCGTGCTGTCGGTTTTGCAACCGGTGACCGAATCGGTCACCCGGACCCAGACTTTCGAGCCGCCGCCGCAGGCCTGCGCGTAATAGCTCTGGCTGATCAATTGCGATGTGTCGCCCGGCAAGCCTCTGTACCAGGAGTAGTAGTAATCGCCCGTATAACCGGGAACACTGACCGTGAGCATCCAGCAGTTCGTGTAGAGGTAGCTCATGTTGACCCCGATGGCGGGACCGGGATCGGCCGTGATCGTGATGGTGGGAGTGATGCTGTACGCCGTGCCGCTGGTCACCTTCGCCCAGTAGTACCCGTTCTGCGTCAATGCCGGCGTGGTGTAATTCGGGCTGTTCGTGCCGACGGGCTGGGTCGTGTCGCCGGTGGTGCCGGCGGTGGTCTTGTACCACTGGTACGACATCATCGTGCCGGACGCGCTCACCGAGAGCGTGGTCGATGTGCCCGCGCAGATCGTCGTATCGGGCGTGTAGCTGTTGATCGTCGGCGCGACACTTTGCAATGCCGCGACGCTGTCCGTGTTGCCGCAGGCGTTACTGACGCGGACCCAGTAGTACTTCGACACGCCCGGCGTAATGGCGATCTGGGCCGTGTGCGCTCCGACCGGCGTCGTCGTCACGCCGGTGGCACCCTCGTACCACTGATACGTGAGATTGGTACCGGATGCGACGACGGAGATGTAACGGCTATACGAGGAGGTCGGATAATTCTGGGCCTGCGGCTGCGTCGTAATGACCGGCAGCTGGCACACCGTGACCGTGACCGCCGGGCTGTCGGCGTAACAGCCGCCGGCCGTGGAGCTGGTCACGCGAACCCAGTACGACGTGTTACTTCCGGGCTGAACGGTCACGGAGGCACCGGTTCCGTTGGCGACCGGCTGCGAGGTATTGCCACTCTTACCGGTGTACCACTGATACGTCAACGTCGGCGTGCCGGTCGCGGACACGGTCAGCGTCGTCTGCTGGCCCGAAGTGATGCCCAGCGTGCCGGTTGGGGTGTTGACCTTCGGATAGCAGATCGGCACCTGTACGGTCGCACTGTCGGACGAGCAACTGCCGCTGAACGTACGCACCCAGTAACTCGTCGTCTGTGTCGGGGTTACGGTGATCTGCGTCGCCGGGGTATTGAGAGCCAGCGGTGTGGTCGTGACTCCGCTCGTCCCCTGATACCAGCTGTAGGTCTCGCCGGCATTCGGCGTGGCGATCGACAGCGTCGCATTCGAACCGCTCACCTGCGTCGTGCTCACATTGACGGTCGAGCTGGTGCAGATGGTCGCCGTCGCCGTACTCGAGTATGTGACAGCGTTGCCGCTCGTCACCTTCACCCAGTAATTCGCGTCGGCCGCGAGTGCCGGAGTGGTATAGCTGGCATTGGTGGCGCCGTTGATCAGGTTCGTCGTGTCGGGGCTCACGCCGGCATACCACTGATACAGGACCGGCGAGGCGTCGGCGCTGACGCTGAACGTCGCCGAGGTGTTCTTCGTGATTCGGACGTTCGCCGGCTGCGTGTTGATGATTGGATAGACGCTCACCAGTCCCGCGTTGCTGTCGACCGAGGACGAGCAGGCCGAGACGCGCACCCAATACGAGGTCGTCGTCAACGGCGTAATGCTCAGGAGATTGCTGTTGCCGCCGACCGGAGTCGTGGTGACTCCCTTCGCTCCCTGGTACCACTGATACTGCAGATTGCTGCCGCCGGCGGTCACGCCGATGGTGGCCGACTGGTTGCGGGTGATGATCGGATTGGACGGATGGGTCGTGATCGACGGCGGAATGCAGACGGTCACAGTGGCCGTGGTGCTGTTCGCGTAGCACGCCGCGCCGTTCGCGCCGTTGATGACGCGGACCCAGTAGCTCGCAGTGGACGAGGCCGTGAATGTGAGCGACGGGCCGGTCGCGCCGGACACCGGCGAGGAGGTATTGCCGCTCGTGCCGTTGTACCACTGATACGTGAGCGTCGGCGTGCCCGTGGCGGCGACGTTCAGCGTGACCTGCTGCCCCTGATTGACGCTGGTATTGGCAGGCTGCGCGGTGATCGACGGCGTACAGATCGGAACATTGATCGTGGCGCTGTCGGCGCTGCATACCGAACTGATCTCGCGCACCCAGTAATTCGACGTCTGCGTCGGATGCACCGTGATCACGTAATAGCCGGCGCCGGATGTGATGAGCGACGACGTATCGCCGCTCAGGCCGTTGTACCAGGCGAACGTATGAGTCGTGTCGGGACTGGCGATCGTCAGCGTGACATTGGCGTTGCTGAGCTGATTCGCGGGCTGCGTGACGGTGACCGTCGGTCCCTGGCAAACATGCGCCGTCGCGGCCGTGCTGTCCGCCGTGGCGATGCCGCTGGTGACGCGCACCCAGAACTGCGTGTCGGAGAAGACCGCAGGTGTTGTGCACGTCGCCGAATTCGTGCAGATCGGATTGCTGACGTCGCCCGCGGCGCCGCGATACCACTGATACGACACAGGATTCGCGTCGGCGGTGACGCTGAGCGTTGCGCCCGTTCCCTTCGTCACCGAGACATCGGCCGGCTGCGCGGTGATGGTCGGAGTCACGCTGACCGTGACGGTATTGCTGTTGATCGTTCCGCAGTAGCCGCTGACTTTCACCCAGTAACTGGTCGTGTAGTACAACGCCGGCGTCGTCAGCGACGCAGTCGTCGCGCCGTTGACCGGCGAGGTCGTGACGCCGCTGTTCCCCTGATACCACTGATACGTAAGGTTTGTGCCATTGGTCGTCACCGCGACATTCGTGCTCGCGCCGCGGGTCACCACGCGCGGCGCGGGCTGCGTCGTGATCTGCGGTGCCGCGCAGAGCGTCGCGGTGACCACGTTGCTGTCAGCGTATTTCGCGCAGGTGCCGGTGACGCGCACCCAGTAATTCGCCGTGTAGGTCGGCGTGAAGTGATAGGTCGCCAGCTGTCCGGCCGGCGCGGCCAGGGGTTTGGTCCTGTCGCCGGCGTTCCCCTCGTACCACTGATAAGTGAGACCGCCGGTATTCGCCGCGACCGTCAGATCGATGACGTTCCCGGTGGAGATCACGCTCGCCGGTTGCGTGGTGATCGTCGGAATGCACACGCTCACCGTCGATGTCGGCGTGTCCGCGTAGCAGGTCCCGTTCTTCGCCCTGACCCAGTAACTCTTCGTCACCGTCGCCGCGGGGAGGCTCAATGCGGCATTCATCGATCCGCCGGAGAGGAGCGTGGAGTGCGCAACGTCTCCCGACTGTCCTTCGTAGTAGTCGAGCGTCGTGTTTTCGATCGGCGCGTATCCGACGGTGATCGTCTGTCCCTGTCCGTACTTCACTTCGGTGGTGATCTGCGTCCACCAGACGGCCGGACCGCTGCAGAGGTCGACCGTGGCCGCCTCGCTGTCGATCGAGCGGTTGCCACTGTAGACGCGACAGAAGAACGTCGACGTCGCAGTGATCGGCGGCGTCGTGAACGTCGCGGAGGTGCCGAGGATCGGACCGCTGCCGCCGGGCTGACCGGCGCGCCATTCGTATTTCAGGTAGGTGCCGGATGCGGCGACCGACAGTGTCGCGGTCGTATTCGGCATCACGATCGTCGATACGGCCGGCTGCGTCTCGATGGACGGCGGCAGGCTCGCATAGAACGGAAGGATCTTCACCGTGGCGTTCGGTTTTCCGGTGCAGGCGCTCGTCACCTTCACCCAGTACATCGTCGTCACGAACGGCACGACGCTGATGGTGGCGCCGGTGCCCGCGGGAGCGCTCTCGTTCGTGTTGTCGCTCCCTTCGAACCACTGATACGTCAGGTTGTCGCCGGTCGCTTCCGCAGCGAGATAGACGCGCCAACCTGCAGCAGGAACGGTGACGTTCGGGTACGTGTAACCATTACGCACGGAGTCATAGATGGTCTTTTGCATGACCGGCGTGCGGCAGACGTTGATCGTGGCCGTCCGGCTGTCCACCGCGCACGAGCCGATCAGCGGCTGGGACAGGCGCACCCAGTATTTCGTCGTAACGGCCGGCGCAATGGTGAGTGTCGACGTCGTTTGTCCCGTCACTGGATTCGACGTGTCGCCGCTCTCGCCCTGATACCACTGATACGTGAGTCCGGAAGCGGCCGACGCCGTGACGAAGATCATCGGCGCGGGATCACCGCCGTTGATGAACGCGTCCTGCGGCTGCGCGGCGATGTTGATGTCGGAGCAGGAAGTGACGTGAATCGTGGCCAGCTGGCTCTTTGCGTCGGAGCAGCTGTTCTGGATCTGGACGTAGTAGCTCGTCGTTTTCACGGGGCTGACCGTGACTTTGTCGGTGAGGCTCAGCGGATATCCCGAGCCACCGACGTCGTACCACGCGTAACTCCACGGCGCCGGGTCGGCGGTGACTTCCGCGCTCAGTTCGTGCGGCGACCCCGCGAGCGAGCTCGTGATGCCGGCCGGTTGTGCGACGAACACGACCGGGCTGCAGGTGGCGTTCGTGACGATGAGCGTGGGGCTGTCGACATTCGTTCCGCAGCTCGCGGTGGCACGGACCCAGTACGTGCCGGCCAGCGTGGGCTTGTATTTGTTCGGCGTGCTCGGATCGATGCCGTAGCTGATCTCGTTTCTCGTATCGGCGGTCTGGCCCTTGTACCAGTGATACGTGATGCCCGGCCAGTCCATCGTGGCGATGAAGGAGTCGCTTCCGCTCAGGTCGATCGTCTGTTGATTGAGCGTGAGCGGTGGCAGCGGACACGTGCCGATGGTCTTGACGTGCGTGCTCGTGCTGTCGACGGAGTTGCAATCGTCATAGACGTGCACTCTGTAGATGTTGTATTCGCCGGTGCGATTGGTGATGGTGATGCTCGAGCCGGTGGCGCCAAGCGCTCCGCGTCTGTCGTACCACTGATAGTGCACTGTCCCGTGCGCATTCACGACGTGCACCGCGAGGTCGTACTGTCCCCCCTCGGGAAACGTCAGCGCGGCCGGGAGGTCGCCGAAGGCGTCGAAGCCCATCAGCGGAGAAGCGCATTGCGCGGGCGCGATGACCGTCACCTCGACGCTGGAGGTGGCGGGTGTTGCGCATCCGGAACCAGTCGCGGCCGAGGTGACGCTGACCGTATAGACATAGACGCCCGTCGTCGACGGTGCGTTCTCCGCGAGGGTCGGACTGTTCGTTCCGACGCTCACGGCCTGCGCTTCGGACTGCGTCTTGAGGCGACGCGTCCAGGCGTAGCTGAGAGGCGCGTCGCCGCTCGCGTTGACGGTGAAGTTCAGCGAGTCACCGGTATGCACTGTCTGCACGGACGGCAGGCCGGTCACGATCGTCGCAGGGGTGCAGATCGCGACGAGAGCCGTCGCGCTGTCGACCGAGCAATGTGCGCCATCGTCCGTGACTCTGACCCAGTACATCGTCGCGGCGGTCAGCGACGGCGTGGTGAAGGTTGAAGTGCCGGAGGTTGGCGTCAATGGAACGCGCGTATCTCCGCGGAAGCCTTCGAACCACTCGTATTTGAATGGGCCGGTGCCGGACACGGCGATGTTGAGGACCGCGGTGCCGCCCGGCGCGACGGTGGTGCTGGCCGGCTGCAGCGTGATGCGCGCGGTGCAGGATGACGCGTCGGTGGCGGTGGCCGAAATCGAGCCGATACGCGTGGTGCCGAAATACGACGTCTGCGTATCGACGACACCGTTGGAGTGCACGACCGATCCGACCATCCCGTTCGGCAGGTAGGAGATCGCCTCGGTCTTCTGCACGCCGTTGTATGGGAAGCGAACCGACGCGAGATATCCGTTGGTGTAGTTGTTGGTGATCGTTCGAGGAGCGACGACGTTACTGCAGCCGACTGAGCACGTGGGATAGTCGACCGTCGACGTTCTGCCGAGCTCCGTGTACGTGAAGCCGGTGGAAAAGCTGCGCGTCGGCGTCCCCGTCAGGAGCGTTTTGCAGTTCTGCGTCGCGCTGACGGTACAGTCGAATTCGTCCGTGCGGCGGCTGTCGGGGCGGCCGCCAATGCCGGCGTACGTGTAGTTCTCGCTGATCTGGATGTTGTAGGTCGATCCGTTGAGATCGAACCAGTTGAAGCGGACGGCGCTGCAGAGCTTCCCTTTCGCCAGGCTGGCCCCGGCGTTATCGCAGTTGAAGTTGAATTGCTTGATCACCCGCGGTGTGGCCCCGCGCGTCTGCATCTGCGTGAGACGCCCGATCGTGTCGAAATCGAATTGCACGTCGTACGAGCCGCCGGCCGGTCCGTCGAGCTTGTGATGGGCGTGTCCGAAAGCGTCGTATTCGTCGTAGCTCGTCGTTCCATTGCCCTCGATCCCCTTCTCCGGATGGGTCTCGCTGGTGAGGAAACCGCGATTGTCGTAGGTGAACAGGCGGGTCTGTCCGCACGTCGAGCCGCTCACGTTCATGCAGACCTTCGTCAGCCTTCCGGCGACGTCATAGTCGTAATTCGTGACCGTGCGATTGGGCTCTTCGATTTTGACCAGCCTGCCGCCGTCGTCGTACGTCTCCTTCGTCAACGCGGTTGTCATCGTGAACGTCTGGGCGTCGCCGCCGGTGCGGACGTTGACCGAGCGCGACACGAATGAAGTGCCGGTGTACGCGATGTCCGTCTTGCTGTTGTCCGGCTGCCGAACGACGTGCGCACGCCCGAACCCGTCGAAATCATCGAACGTCGTGAAATGCTGCGGCGTGTCGTCGAACTCGGAGACCGACGTCGTCCAGTTGTGGATGTCGGCGAGCGTCTGCTTCACCTTCCACGTGCCGTCGATCGCTTTGCGCCACTCGCGCCATGGACGTCCCAGACCGTCGAACTCGTGCTTCGACTGCGCGAGCGGCGTTCCATTGTCGTCACCGTGCGGCCGTTCGTTGATCAGCAGCGTCGGTTTCGGATACTCCGTTTCACCGGGACCTCTGTAGCTGATCTCCGTCGCCGCGCCCGCCGCCGGCCTGCGCCAGGTCATGCGGCCCAGGACGTCGAAGTCGAAGTCGGTCTGGAAATCAGAAGGATCCTTCGCCCATATCGGAAGGCCGGTGGAGGAATCGATCTGCCGGTTCAGATTGAACAAGCCGGAGCCGAGGTACTTTGCCGTCGACCGCACGCCGTTGGAGTATTCGTAATCGATCTGATACTCCCCGCGCGAGGAGTCGATCGCGGTCGCGCATGGAAGCGCATTGGCATTGAACGGCACGCCATCCCCGCCGAAATGCTTCTCGGACAGGAGGTTGCCGTGGCTCGACACATGGTCGGCCTCGGTGTAGCAATACGTGACGAGGAGATCGTCCGTGTTTGTGTCGCTGGGAACGATGGCGTCGTGCGTCGCGCCGGTAACCTTCGGCACGCGCATGCTGGTGATCAGTCCCGTGGAAGGGTCGAATTTGTAGTAAGCGCGCGTGGCCGTCCCGTTCTCTTCCGACCACTGGTCGTCATAGACATTGAGCAGCCAGTTGCGATTCGGTTCGAACGGCGAGTATGGCAATCGATTGCCCTGAGCGTCCTTCCCGTAGGTCGAGGTCGTCGCAATGAAGTGCGTGAACGACTTCTTCGCGTGCGCGCCAGGGAAATTGGAGGTGACGTCGGTCTGGCGGTAGTGTCCGAGCCCGTCGAAATCGGAGGAGAGCGTATTGATGTATCTGCAGCTCGACGACGTCGTGCCCGGTGTGCAGCCGGACGGGTCGTCGTGGAAGACCGTCATCGTTTCGGCGAGGCGGCTGTTCGCACTGTGGAGCAGGGTGTCGAAATCGCGCTCGTAACGAACGTACGTCGACCGAGCGAGCGGGCAATTGCCGGCAATCGTGCAGTCGGCCTGGCAGGTTTCCTTCGTGCAATCGAATTCCTCACTGGAGAGGAATTTACCGCCGATCGCAATGCGCCGCGTGTACGGCAGGCCGTCATCCGACTTCCTGGTTCCGTAGTAAGAGTCGAAAGTATCCTTCCATTGAGAGAAATAGTTGACGCTCACCGCTGCCGGCGGAGGCGGCGTGACCTGAACCGTGATCTCTTCCGGCTCCGGGAAGTCGTCCGGATGGTTCGACGAACCGCAGACCAGGGTGATCTTCTGCGTCTGCTCACGGAAGCGTTGCGTGTAGGTCCACTCTCCTGATGCCTGGTTCTGATCGTTGACGGTGCGCCTGGCGACGCGAACCAGCGGACTGCCGCCGCCCGCGTCACTGCAATAGCTCCCCGGCATGATTACTTTTTTGTACTCGTAGTCGTACGTGCCGCCGGTCGGCACCTTCATGCTCCTGAGCGTGGCGCTCTCGCCGTGTTCGTTCGAGTTCGTGTAGTTGTAATCGAACGTCCACGTCTGCAGCACGTGACCGGTCGTGTCGCTCGCATCGAGCCGCACCAGGAACGGCAGACTGTCCCACGTCGGCTCGTTCTGCTCCGGAACGCCGGAACTCCAGAGCTGGTTGCGCGGGACGTCGTGAAGCTCGTAGGTGAAGGTGTAAAGGAGCTTCTTTCCGTTGAAGGCCGTCAGTTCGACCTGCCAGGGCAGGTACTGGTAATTCGCGGGATAGGCGTCGACTGCTGTCGGCGCGGGATTGTAAGTATCGTGCGCCGGTGTGACGGCGAACGTCTTGAAGCGGATGATCTGCACCCGTCCAAGCGAGTCCGTCACCCGCACCTGAGTCGGATCGGTGTAGTCGTAAGTGACGGAGTTGCCGAACCAGTCGCGCTCTTCTGCCGGACGGCCGTAGCTGTAACCGCCGACCGTTCCGCTGCCATGGCGCACACGCGTGCCGTCCGAACTGTCGAGCCACTGCACGCCGGACTCGGTTTTCGTGCGCATGTACGTCGAGTCGCGCGTGTAGGCCACGCCCGCAGTCGCGGTCTCGTCTGTGTGCAGCTGGTCCCAGAAGCTGTGGGTTGCGCCGTCCGGCGTACGGAAGAAGCTGGATTGAAACTCTTCGAACTCAGTGCAGTGCTGTACGCAGTCCGGCCACATTGGGCCTGCGTCGAAATACCAGCCGACACCCGCGTTCGAATAGGTGTTCGGGATGGTGTGCGAGCGTTGCACCGAATCCTTCGGCGTCGGCAGGCCCTCACGCGTCCAGACGGTGCTGTTGTACGTGAGGTGAAAGCCGTACGAGAAGTGGTTGACCGGAAACGACTGCCCGAGCGGGATGGTGATGACGAGATTCCCGTTGAACAGATTGACGTTGTCCGATCCGCCGAGGTGGTAAGCCTTGTCGGCGGAGAACCCCTTCTCGCCTTCCGGAGCACTCGGATCGTTTTGCGCGTGCACCGCGATCGCGCCGAAAAGACCGAAAAACGCCGCGAGTACGCCGGCTGCCAGCTTCCGCCGCGACACGCTCCGAGCTTCGCCCGTAGGGGTGGTGGTGATCCAACGCATCTGTTCGCCTCCTGAGGACCTGTTGTTTTGCGGAGGCGCGCAGCCGGCGCGGATATTACCGGCGCGAAAAAAACTTCCGGTTCAGCGCGCCGGGCGACGCGCTGACGGAGATCGGGAAGAGAAGAGCGGCCGGCATCGTTACTGCGACACTCTTCAGCGCACGTGACATGTCAATAAACTCCAGGCAACGAATATGTTATAACGCCATATCCACGTGACAGCTGCGATCTGCTTTACTTCCGCATGACCATGACTGCCTCCTCCGTCGAGTTCGGCCGTGACGTCAATGTCGCGACGAATGAGGACGTGCGAGAGCGGCTGCTTGCGGAGCGCGCGGAGAAAATGATCCGCCGCGTGATTGCTCAGCGATTTCGTCCCGGGCGCATCGGGATTCTCCGCGATGACGAGCGCGAGGACCTCGGCGCGAGCGCGATGCTTCGGGTGATGCAGCGGCTGCGATCGGCGGCCGATCCCGGCGGCGCGGCGATCGTCAACTTCGAGAATTACGTCGCGACGGTCACGCTGCACACGTGCGACGACCTCGTGCGCGAGCGCCTGCCCCGCCGCACCGCGGCGAAGAATCGTCTCTGCTACGTGCTGATCCACGATCCGCGCTTCGCGCAGTGGTCGATCGACGGCGAAACGGTGTGCGGGCTGGCGTCATGGCGCAGCACGCAAACGATCTCGCGCAGCCTGTTCATCGAGCAGGTCCGCCATCTCGCGGGCGATCGCGACGTGCGGCGCCTTCTCAGCGCGATCTTCCTCGCCGCACAGCAGCCGGTCGAGCTCGAGGCGGTCGTCAACGTCGCCGTCGAGCTGTGGCAGATGATCGATCGTCCGGCGGTCATGCTCGACGAGGCGCGGCATCTCGCCGCGAACGCCGAGACGTCGCAGATCGAAGACCGCGAGTTTCTCGATCGCCTGTGGAGCGAGATTCGACTTCTCAATCGCCAGCAGCGCGCGGCCCTTCTGCTCAACCTCCGCGACGACAGCGGCTCCGCGACGGAGCTCTTTTCGATCCTCGGCGTCGCCAGCATCAACGAGATCGCCGACACGATCGGATTGCCCGCCGACGCGTTCGCCGCGCTCTGGCCGGAGCTGCCGATCGAGGACCTGCGCATCGCCGCGATCCTCGATGTCTCACGGCAGCAGGTGATCAATCTGCGCAAGTCGGCGCGCGATCGTTTGCGGCGCCGGATGCGATACTAACCGTGGTCGTGAATCCGAATGAGACGAGTCGCCGTGTCGCAGCACTTCGCGCGAATCTCGCGAACGGCGAGCATCTCGATCTCGAAACGGAGATCGTTCCGTACGTCGACCGCAGGCTCAATGGCGAAGCGAAGCGCAGCGTCGAGGCACACGTCGCGCATTGCGACGTCTGCCGCCGCGAGGTCGATGATCTGCGCACGTTTGCAGCGGGAGATCGCGGCGCGCGGCGGCGCATCGTCATCGCCGCACTCGCTGCCGCCGCGGTGATCGCCATCGGCATCGCCGTCATGCTGCTGATGCGGAAGCCGGCGCCGGTGCAATCGGTACGCGTCGCACCTCCTCCGGTGACTCCAACGCTCACCGCTTCGCTGCGCGACGGCGACCACGTCATCGGCATCGATCGCAGCGGCGCGCTTCGCGGAATCACGCTCGATGCCGCGACCGCGCAGCGCGTCGCATCGCTGCTCGCCCATCCGGAGCTCGCCGCACCGTCAGTGCTCGCGACGCTCGCCGCGCCGTCGCGAGAACTTCGCGGATCGGTGACTGACGCGAGTGCGATCAACGTCGTGTCCCCCGCCGGCATCGCCATCGCCGGCACGCGTCCGCAATTCATGTGGAGCGGTCCGTCGAACGCGACGTACAGCATCACGATCACGGACAACGACGCGTTCGTCATGCGCGGCAGGACGAGCGACACTTCCTGGACACCGCCAAGCGATCTCGCGCGCGGGCGCACGTACACGTGGCAGGTCTCGACGACGATCGACGGACACCGTGTCATCGCGCCAGCCCCGCCCGCACCGCCCGCGCTCTTTCGCGTCGTCGACGAAAAGACCGCCCTTGCGATCGAGAGCGCGCCGAGTCATCTGATCGCAGGAATGCTCGCGTACGACGCGGGCGCGATCGCCGATGCGCGCCGTCACTTCGAGCAGCTCGCCGCGGCGAATCCGTCATCGCCGATTCCGCCGAAGCTCATCGCGAGCTGCGACCGCGCGCTTCGTTAGAATCCGCGGATGCGCGCCATCCTCGCCGCTCTTCTGCTCACGGTCTCCGTCTCCGCGAACGCGGCCGTCCCTCCGCTCGACGACGCCACCCGCACGCTGCTGCGCGACGTCTACAAGGAGCTCGTCGAGATCAACACGACGGACTCCGCCGGCGACAACACGAAAGCGGCGGAGGCGATGGCCGCGCGATTGAAGGCGGCGGGATTCACCGACGTCGACGTGCTCGTCTCCGCGCCGCGCAAAGGCAATCTCATCGCGCGCTTCAAGGGCACGGGCAAGCAGAAACCACTGCTGCTCCTCGCGCATCTCGACGTCGTCGAAGCGCGTCGCGAGGACTGGTCGACCGATCCGTTCAAGCTCGTCGAGCAGGACGGCTGGTTCTACGGCCGCGGCAGCGCGGACGACAAAGCCATGGCCGCGATCTGGATCGTGACGCTGATTCGGATGAAGCAGGCCGGCTTCGTTCCGAATCGCGACATCATCGTCGCGCTCACCTCGGACGAGGAGACCGGCGGTCCGAACAACGGCGTCTCGTGGCTGCTCGCGAATCATCGCGACAAGATCGACGCCGGTCTCGCGATCAACGAGGGCGGCGGCGGCGCGATGCGCCAGGGCAAGTACCTTTTCAACGGCATCGGCGCGAGCGAGAAGGTCTACGTCACGTTCGGCCTCGAGGTGAAGAACAAGGGCGGGCACAGCTCCGTCCCGCAGAAGATCAACGCGATCTACCAGCTTGCCGAGGCGCTGGTGCGGCTGTCGCGGTACCAGTTTCCGGTGAAGCT
>Ga0075425_100001903_pt1 | contig 20547 bp, 19 predicted proteins | sample SoiMethybrSBSTD4_FD_75300 | JGI IMG/M metagenome (GOLD analysis project Ga0075425, IMG submission 75300) | Bulk soil microbial communities from a Populus tree surrounding site in Tennessee, USA - Soil MetaG P. TD hybrid SBSTD4 | ecosystem: Environmental > Terrestrial > Soil > Tree plantation... | reverse complement strand
AGCCAACGCTACAGTCGACGTCGACAGCGCAAGCCCTCGCTCCTGCATCACCCCAACCAGCGACCAGTTCATCACGAAGTTGGTAACCATCGATCCAATGCTGATTAGCATCGGTATGCGCGACTCACCCAGCGCGTAAAACGCAGGCGCCAGGATCTTGATCGCCGCATACCCGGTCAGACCAATCGCAAAGTACGCCAGCGCTGACGCCGTGTGTTGTGTATCGGTGCTTCCAAAATGACCGTGTTCGTAAATCAATCCAATGATCGGTTGGCCAAGCACGATCAAACCAACCGCTGACGGAATCGTCAGCAGAAAAGCGAGCCGCATCGAACCGGCGAGAGTATGACGAAACTCTTGCTCGTCTTTTCGAGCCGCGCTTCTCGATATCGCGGGCAATGTCGCTGTCGCAATCGCAACACCAAAAACACCGATCGGAAACTGCATCAACCGAAATGCGTAGTTGAGCCACGAAACCGCACCGTTTGTCGGAATGCCGCTGGCAAAATTTGTATTGATCAATACGTTGACCTGGACGGCTGCGCCCCCGATTACCGCCGGTCCCATCAGCCCAAACATCCGGCGCACGCCCGGGTCTGTGAAGCTCAACATTGGGCGATATCTGAATCCGGCCTGGCGCAAACTCGGCCACTGCACCACGTACTGTAGGAATCCTCCGATCAACACTCCGTACGCCATGCCGACTATCCCTTCGGTAGGTTTGTCGACGATGGAACGAAATGGATGTTGGAATGTCGGATCAGTCAACAATGCGGCGACCGACAGTCCGCCGATGATCGATCCGACGTTGAAAAAGGAAGAAGACAGAGCCGGGATGCCGAATCGATCTCGCGCGTTCAGGACTCCCATCGCCTGCGCCGCGAGAGCTACCAGCAAAATGAACGGCATCATGATTCTGGTCAGCCGGACCGTGAGTTCGAATTTGGCAGGATCAGCGTGATAGCCAGGAGCGATGAACGCCACCAGCGGCTCGGCGAAGATCACCCCCAGCACTACAAACATTCCAAGAACAACAATGAGACCGGTGGCAACGAGATTCGATAGCCTGAAGGCTTCCTTTTCATCCTTGTTTACCAGGTAGTCGGAGAACACCGGGACAAAGGCGCTCGATAACGCGCCTTCGGCAAACAGGTCGCGCAGCAGATTCGGAATTCTGAAGGCGATGACGTAAGCGTCGTTGGCAAAGCTTCTAGATGCGCCAAAGAAATATGCGAACACAACTTCGCGAACGAGACCGAGCACGCGGCTCGCCATGACGGCGAGGCTCACTATCCCGGCCGAGCGGGCTACTGATCGTTTTCGTGGTAGAGACTGATCTTTCGCTTCGCTGCTTGCGCTGGTTATCGATGAGACTTGATCCATACTCGGCGTTGAATACTATCTGCTTCGCGAACACTAATCCAATTAAGCGATGGAAGCTTTGTTGCGGATATACGATTGTGGGTTGTTCGGCGAGGGATGTTTACTCGAGTTCGAGCTCTTTGATGCGGGTCAAAAGCGTCTTGTAGCTCACGCCGAGCCGTTCGGCGGCTCGCGACTTGTTGTAGTCGCATTCCTTCAGAGTTGCGGATATTTTTCGTCTCTCTACGAGCCGCTGTGCTCTTCCGCTGACTTCAGACAGCGAGCCTCGCAAATCGAAGCCGTCGAGCAGCGTGGCTTGTTCTCGAGCCGTGTAGTCCGCCGGCGGGCTGATGTTCAAATCCTCCGAGGCGATCTCTGTTCCGCGAGCGAGAATGCACGCTCGCTCAATGCAGTTTTCCAATTCGCGCACGTTGCCCGGCCAATCATATTCCTCGAGCGTCCTCACGCACTCGTCGCTTAGCTTCAGCGGCGACCGCCGCAGCTCGCGGCCATACTTCGCGGCGAAGAATGAAGCCAGTTGGCCAATATCCGATCGTCGCTCGCGCAGCGCGGGGATATTCACCGGAAACACAGCGAGCCGAAAATAGAGGTCCTCACGAAATTGTTTTGCCTGAACCGCGGCCTTGAGATCGCGGTTGGTAGCGGCGATCACTCGAGCATCTACTTCGATATCCGCTGAGCCGCCTAGCCGGTTTATCTTTCTTTCTTCCAGCACTCGCAGCAGCTTTGATTGTACTGCCGGTGCGACTTCGCTGATCTCATCCAGAAAGATAGTTCCACGCGCGGCCAGCTCGAACTTTCCTACGCGTCGCTGATCGGCGCCGGTGTAAGCTCCCTTTTCGTGACCGAACAGCTCGTTTTCGATCAGAGTATCGGGTATCGCGGCGCAGTTGATCGCGATGAAAGGCGCATCGCGACGTTGACTGAGATGGTGGACCGCCCGCGCGAATAGTTCTTTGCCGGTACCGGACTCGCCAAGCAGAAGGACAGTTGTCGGAGTTGCCGCGACTTGCTGGATTTCTCGTCCGACCCTTTGCATTGCAGTCGAATCGCCGATGATTCTCGGGAAGCCATACCGTCGCGCATAGTCATCTTTTAACAGCACGTTCTCGGCTCGCAGGCGCGCTTCCTCGAGCGCTCGCTGCACAAGCAACAAGAGATGCCGGCTGTCTACCGGTTTTTGAAGGAACTCGTACGCCCCTTCTTTCATCGCCTGCACCGCCTCATCGATCGTCCCGTAGGCGGTAAGCATGATCACTGCTGTTTCGGCGTCGGCGGCTTTCGCAGCGCGCAGCACTTCAAGCCCGTCGGCGCGTGGCATCCTCAAGTCGGTTAGCACAAGGTTGTAACGAGAATCGTTGAGTCTGCGGCGAGCCTCGGCGCCGTCTCGAGCCTCATCGACCGAGTGACCGGCGTTCAGAAGTGTCATGCGCATCATCTGCCTGAGGTTGTCTTTATCCTCAACGAGCAAGATCTCGGCCATTGACATGAAGCCTCTCTCTTATCTGAACAACCCCGGCGGTACGCCGGCGCGCCGTGCGTTATCAAACAAAGTATCGAGATCGCTTTGAGCTTTTGACTGGGCTGCTTTTGCGTCGCTCAGTTGCTGAAGGGCGTCATCTCGGTCCTTCTGAAGCTGCGCCCCGTAGAAGTTGTCGCCGCCAGTGGCGTGACCGCTCTTGTCTCTACCTCCGCTGTTGGTGGTAAGTTGTTGATTCAGGTCTCGAACGCGGTTGTCGTAGAGTGTAACGCGTCGTTGAGCGGTTTCCAGCGCTTCCTTAAGTTTTTGGTACTCGGCGCGATAGTAGTCTTCGTTTGGTTTGCCTTCTTCGCTGGCCGCCTTGAGTTCTTCTGCTTCGGAGAATCCTTTTTGTTTTCCGTAGTCAGCCAGCTGAGCCGCATCATCGGCTGCCGCTCGTGACTGCGTCTTAAGATCAATGAGTCGCCGTCCAGCCTGATCCATCTCGGCTGCTGTGTCATTCCGTTGTCTTGCGGACTGGCCTGATGCGCCAAGCTCATTTCGCAGAGCGGTGATTCGAAGCTCCGCTTCTTCAGCAGCTTTCTCGAGCTGCTTTGCTTTGTCACGCGCCTTGGACATCCGATCGCGCCACGCGAGTTCCTCATCGCTAGCCTTAGGTTTTGGCTGGCCCGTCTTTGCGTCTGTTGCGTCGGCCGCCTTAGCGACGTCCCCCTTAGCGGCGACCTCCGGTTTTCCACCCGCTTCTTTGGTCTCGACAGCCGGCTGCTCGGCTGGTGGACGGACATCGTCGGTGGTGAGCCTTGGCGGGCGTCTGTTGTTCGCAGGCTGTTGTGCAAGTGATGCGTGCCACGAAAGACAGATGATCACAAGCCCGAATGCGAGTTTGCAGAGAAGCGGTTTCATAGGTTTCGCTCCAGGTCGATGTTGGGGAATACAAGAGGAGGGGCAGACTCGCGCCAGAATACCCCACGACTACATGCTCCGCAAGAGAAAAGGTTATCGATGTAGCAAGGATGGGCCGTTGAGAACGCGCTTGTGAGTAAATGAGCGCGAAATTGACACCTTTCGGGGGCCGTGCTAGTTTGACCGCGTGTCAGTTGGTAAGAGAAGTACCCTCCGCAACCTGATCGAGTTCATCCCCGCGTGGACAATTCTGAAGTTCATGGGTCTGATGCCCCGGCGTCTGGCAATCAGCATCGGGAAGCTGGTCGGACTTACTGCATATCACCTGCATTCCAGGCTCAGAAGAGTCGGGTATCGCAATCTGGAGATTGCTTTTCCGGAGTTGGATGCCGCATCGCGCGAGGCCATCGTCAAGCGGGTATTCGCGAATCTTGGAAGGCAGCTCGCGGAGTTTTCGCAGTTTCCAAAGATTACGCCTCAGAATATCAGTCGGATAGTTGAGTACGAAGGGTTTGAGAACTATCAGCGAGCTTCGAGTCGCGGCCGCGGCGTGTTGATGCTCACCGGACATTTTGGCGCGTGGGAATTGTGCGCATTCGCGCACGGCGTCTACGGACATCCGCTTAGTTTCCTGGTTCGATATCTGGACAACCCTCTCCTGGATCAATTGGTGAACGGTTATCGAGAGCGCTCCGGTAATCGCACCATTGACAAGAACCGTTCAGTAAAATCGGTGCTTGAAATCCTAAAACGAGGAAAAGACGTCGGGTTGCTGATAGACGTAAACACGCTGCCCGACCAGGGTGTGTTCTGTGATTTCTTCGGTATCCCGGCGTGTTCTACTACGGGGCTCGCGGTGTTTGCGCTTCGAGCCGACGCGCCCGTAGTGCCCGGCTTTCTGATTTGGAACAAAGAAACAAAGAAACACACGTTGCGTTTCGAACCGGAAGTTCAACTGATTCGAACGGGAGATTTCAAGGAAGAGGTTCAGCTGAACACTGCTCAGTTTACAAAGGTGATCGAACAGTGTGCGCGCCGCCATCCGGATCAGTGGTTATGGGTTCACAAGCGATGGCACACCCGGCCGGAGGGATCGCCCGATCTATACCGCCGCGGAGAGGTCGATCTGGATCGCAACACTCCGGCGAAACTCGAAGTCCAGGCTTGAGTGATGGGTTGATAGGTTCTCAGGCAGTTTGAGGAGTTCGATTGTAGTCATCCGAAAACCGCGTAATGTCGTCCTCGCCGAGGTAGTCCCCGCATTGCACTTCGATAAAGATCAACGGCTGTGATCCAGGATTCGCGACGCGGTGTTTTGTCTGGATGGGGATGACGATGTCCTCGTTAGTGTGTAGGGTGAGCTCTCGCTCGCCGAGAGTGACTAAGGCTTCTCCGCTGACGATCACCCAGTGCTCGGAGCGTCTCTGATGCATCTGCAGGCTGAGTCGATGACCCGGTTTGACTTCGATGCGTTTGACTTTATAGCCGGGTTCTTCGATCAGGACTTCGTACATACCCCACGGTCGTTCGTCTCTTTCAGTAACCATATTGTGTAACAGTCTACAACAGGTTAGGACGGGAGAACACGGTTTCGGGTTCAGGGTTCAAGGTTTCGGGTTTCAATATAGGACCTATTGCACAGAGAACCAGACGCCATAGGTGATCACAAAGAAAAAGGGGATGGTTGCCCATCCCCGCGTTCTCACACAGAGAACCCCCGTTTTGCGTAGCGGCGATATGCTATCTCTTCTTTGCGCCCTTCTTAGCGCCGCCTTTTTTCGGAGCGGCTTTCTTCTTCGCGCCGCCTTTCTTTGCAGTTGCCATATTGTGCTTCTCCTTTCGTTAATTTTTACCTCGTACACAAGATGATGTAGCGTGGCTACTCTTGTATACTAACGTAAATGTTATACAACATATTGTTGTATATATTTTACTTCCCTGAAACTTGTCAACGTTTTTTTTTGAAAACACTCACCATAAAATCGCGGTTTAGTGCGGTTTCCGTGAAATTGGCTCCCAGAGCCAGTTTCAAGACGCTTTCCTGCACTCGCGCAGCGCTCCTGAAACTCGCACCGATAAAATATTTTGTCGATATATCAATGAATAATTTGAAAATATGATGCGGATGTAAGTGGCTCCCAGAGCCTGTTGTGTGACCGCCGCCGCGAAACTGGCTCCAGGAGCCTATTTCGTGACATAGGTACATTGGAACATTCAACTTATGCTTTGCCGCGTCATCGCGCAGCGTTTTTCGATTCGATTGACTCGCTTCGTTATCGACCGATAAGATCGTCGGCGATGTCAACGGGCCCGATTGATTTACACTCACACACAACTCACTCGGATGGCAGTGCGACTCCAACCGAACTGATTAGTCAAGCCGCAGCGAAGAGAGCGCGAGCGGTCGCGGTGACGGATCACGATACCGTGTCCGGTCTTCCCGAAGCGCGAGCCGCCGCCAATCATTTTGGAATCGAATTCGTTCCCGGTGTCGAAATCAGCGCCGAGTATTCTCCCGGCACCATGCACATACTCGGCTACTTCATCGATGAGACGTCCGTTGAGCTGGTTGAGAAGCTGGACGATCTCAAGCGAGCGCGCGAGGAGAGGAATCCGCGCATCGCCCGCGCGCTTCGAGAGCTCGGACTCGACATCACCTACGACGAAGTTGCGAAGCTGGCGGGGAACCTGGTTGTTGGCAGACCGCATTTCGCTCGTGTCTTGCTGAACAAAGGTTATGTGTCCTCGGTGCAGGACGCGTTTGATCGCTTTCTAAAGAAGGGCGCGCCGGGTTATGTGGAGAAGGCACGGCTGTCGCCCGCCGATTCGATAGCTTTGATTCACAATGCAGGGGGCGCGGCCGTGCTGGCCCATCCATATCAGCTCAAATTGCCAACGGAAACCGAAGTGGAGCAGATGATCGGAGAGCTTGCTGAACTCGGGTTGGATGGTGTTGAGGCCCTCTACAGCCGCCACAGCGTCTCGCAGCGAGCGCGCTATTCGGAGATAGCCGCTAGTCATGGTCTGGTTGTGACCGGAGGAAGCGACTACCACGGGACTTACAAACCGGACATCGATATCGTGACAGGACTCGGTGATTTGGAAGTACCGTACGAATTGCTGGAACACCTGAGGGAACGTGCGAAACTCAGTGCTGAGTGCTGAGACGAAAGTAGATGTGACTACTGAATGATCGTTCGTGGGGTTTCTCAGCACTCAGGACTCAGCGGTTAGTACTCAGGACTCAGCATCACGACCATACTCCGTCGGAGACATCTTATGTCGCAAGATCAAAATATTGAAGAGCTGGTATCGCAGATCACCGAAGTCATTCTTTCGAGGCTCGGCGTCTCCGCTAGTAACGAGTGTCGTCTGCATCACGATGAATGTTTTGTGAAGTGTCCCGATCGGATGCGCTCTCTCATCGACGAAGGCGGAGTTCGATTTGGCTTGACCGGCGCCGAGAGCGAGGCCGCACGCGAAGTAGCGCGCTATATCGATCACACGCTCCTGAAACCCGATGCGACTCGCGATGACATAATGAAGATCTGTGAAGAGGGTGTGCGTTACGGCTTCGCCTCGGTATGCATAAACCCGACCTGGGTGCGCGATGCCGCGTGCGCGCTTCGTGGCAGTGGTGTGAAGGTCTGCACTGTGATCGGATTTCCGTTGGGAGCGAATATGCCGGATACAAAAGCCTACGAGGCAAGGCGCGCGATCTTTGACGGCGCCAGCGAACTCGATATGGTCATAAACGTCGGCGCGTTAAAATCCGGCGATCACAATCTCGTTGCGAGAGACATAAGAGGAGTTGTGGATGTCGCTCACGAGGTCGGATACATCTGCAAAGTGATAATTGAAACCTCGCTGCTCACCGACGATGAAAAAGTCAGCGCTTGCTTGATCTCAAAGGAGGCTGGTGCCGACTTTGTCAAAACGTCGACCGGCTTCAGCGGCGGTGGAGCGACCGTGGCAGACGTAGCTCTTATGCGACGTGCGGTCGGCGGACAAATGGGAGTCAAGGCGTCGGGCGGAGTGCGAGATCTGAAACAGGCTCAGGAGATGATACGCGCCGGAGCAACGCGGATCGGAGCGAGCGTTGGGGTAAAGATTATTCAAGAGGCGGCCGGTTCTGCGGTGCCTTCTTCCGGACCAGCTCAAGGCTCGTATTAAACGCTCGTTTGCCAAAACAGAAGCGGCGCGTTTCCAATCAATGAAACGCGCCCGGGTTGGGTCGCAGGCTTTTCGCCTGCATGTTGTTTTGATTGCTTTTAGAAAGCCCAGCGTGAGAGCACTGCGCCGACTGTGTATCCGGCGCCCACCGCCGCAAAAACCACCAGCTTACCCTTAGTGAGCCTTCCGTCGTCGATCGCTTCGCCCATTGCAAGTGGAATTGTAGCCGCGGTGGTGTTTCCAAACTTGTGGATGTTCCTGACGACCTTCGAGTCTTCCAAACCGAGCTTCTCGGCGGCGGCGTTGATGATCCTCAGATTCGCCTGATGTGCGATGAACAGATCGATATCGCTGTTCTGAAGATGATTGCGCTGCAGGATGTTTCTACTGATCTCACCCATCTTTCTGACAGCGTACTTGAAAACAGGCTGACCATCCTGGTGAACGTAGTGCATCTTCTTTTCTACAGTCTCATGCGTAGGAGGATTGAGACTTCCGCCGCCCGGCATGTAGAGAAACTCGCCGCCCGATCCGTCTACCTCGTGTATAAAATCAAGGATTCCATATTCGTCATCTTCGCTGGGCTCGAGCAAGACTGCCCCGGCGGCATCACCGAACAAAACACACGTTGAGCGATCGTCCGGATTTGTTATCGATGACATTACGTCCGCGCCGATTACCACTACCTTGGTGTGCGCACCGGTTCTGATGAATTGAGCGCCGACAGTAAGCGCATAAAGAAATCCGGAGCACGCGGCGGACACATCAAATCCCCACGCACGAGTCGCGCGAATTTTGTTTTGCACAACGCAAGCAGTTGCTGGAAAGAACATGTCAGGCGTGACTGTAGCAACGATGATGAGTTCGATCTCGTCGGCCTCGATCCCGCGATTTCTCAATAGGTCGCCAACAGCCTGCGCGGCGAGTTCAGAAGTCGGTGTTCCGGGTTCAACCCAGTGTCTTTCAACGATGCCGGTTCGAGCGACGACCCAGTCGTGACTCGTCTCGACTCGTTTTGCAAGGTCGTGATTAGTGACGACTCTTGGGGGCACGTATCTACCAAGTGCGGTAATTTTGGGTCTGCGCAATGCAGTCATTTCTTTCGCGGTCCTCCGTTCACCGGGCACTCGTTCGTCTTTGGTGCGCCCGGCCGCGTCTCTACTCGCGGGTAAAGATTGAGCCTGATACTAGCACTCGCTCGTTTTCAATCGCAACCATGTCGACGGAAAGGAAATAACGGTTTGCTGCGGATGCCGTCGCGCTTGAGCGCACTGGCGAAGTGTTATCGATCCTGACGAGTTGTATCGCTAATACAAAGGTAGTATGTTTCGCTTATTGAAAAGCGAATCTTTCGGTAGTTAACACGATCGAGTAATAACCTCTAACACAAAGGAGAAAAAATGGCTGGGCATTCGAACTCGAGCTTAAGCATCACGAAACTCATCCTCACACCGAGCGCGATCACCCTCGCGGTTACGCTCCTGCGGCTGATCGGTGAACTGCTTCACTGGCCGACGGTGTTGTTTAACCGGAGCGCGGGTGGCGGCGGCGCGATCATCGGAATAACCTGGCTGGCGCTGGTGTTTGGCGCCTATTTCGCAATGCGGTTAACAGATGCTGGAGACGTTCCTTCCAGCGCCGGTCGCACCATTTTGTATTCCTTCGTTGGGATGGTGCTGGTGTTCGGGTCAATGATTTTGATCGTGCCGTCGGAGGCGACTCACATCAGTTTCCCCGGCAAGCAAATTGTCGGACTTGTTGTGATGCTTGCCGGCATAGCTCTTCCGTTTCTTGCATGGCCTACGCTTGCAAAAACTCTGATGGCCTATGGATATGCCGCTCGTATCCCGGTGCTTATCATCATGTACTTCGCGATCAAGGGAAACTGGGACACTCACTACACGCTCGGGCCTCCCGGTGTCGAGTTCCCAAGCTTCTGGTCGAAGTTCTTGCAAATTGCTGCGTTCCCGCAGCTAGTGTTCTGGGTGGCTTTTACGATAACCAGCGGAGCGTTGGTAGGCGGGATTACTGCCGCAGTTCGTGGACGTAAGAGCGCCGCGGTTCAACCCGCGTAGAGAAGCGCCAAACTATAGTGATGGAAAAGCGACCGCGGCCGAAGTTTTCGATCGCGGTCGCTGTAATTTCTAAGTCTTACCTCAGTCGTAATATTCGAGCCCCAGGTGGGTGATCAGTTCTTCGCCGCGCAGATGTCGCAGAGTGTTCTTCAATTTCATGAGCTGGATGAAGAGATCGTGCTCCGGATAAAGCCCCGGGGCGGTCATCGGGCTCTTGAAGTAGAACGATAGCCACTCCTGGACTCCGCGCATCCCCGCACGTTTGGCCAGATCCATCAACAACGCCAGGTCCAGCACGATGGGCGCCGCAAGGATCGAATCGCGACAGAGAAAATCAACTTTTATCTGCATCGGATAACCAAGCCAGCCGAAGATATCGATATTATCCCATCCTTCTTTATTATCTCCGCGCGGCGGATAGTAGTTGATTCTCACGATGTGACTGAAATCCTTGTACAACGTTGGATAGACATCGGGCTGTAAGATGTACTCGAGTACCGACAGCTTCGACTCCTCTTTGGTCTTGAATGACTCCGGGTCGTCGAGAACCTCGCCATCACGATTCCCAAGAATATTCGTTGAGAACCAACCGTGCAGACCGAGCAGGCGCGACTTGAGACCAGGTGCGATGATTGTCTTCATCAGAGTCTGGCCGGTTTTGAAGTCCTTACCACAAACCGGAATTCCTTGCTCGACCGCTAGCCGAGTCAGAGCCGGCACATCCACCGTTAGATTCGGTGCGCCGTTCGCAAACGGAACTCCAGCTTTGAGCGCGGCATAGGCATAGATCATTGATGGCGAGATTGCCGGACTGTTCTCACGCATCGCTTGCTCAAACGACGCCAGGTCTTCGTGTTCGTTGCCGGCCTGCTTGAAGATTTCAGTGGAGGCGCACCAGACGATTACAATCCGGTCGCACTCTTTTGTCTTTTTGAAGTTCTCGATATCGGCGATCAATTGTTGGGCGAGTTCCATCTTGTCGGCTCCCTGTTTTACGTGGGTGCCGTTGAGCCGTTTCACATACTTCTGATCGAAGACGGCCTTCATCGGTTTGACAGCTTGAAGTTCGGGTTTGAGCTGATTGACCAGATCGCGTTCGAGTACGCCGGCATGGAGCGCGGCTTCGTATGCGTCTTCTTCAAAAATGTCCCACGCACCGAAGACCAGGTCATTGAGAGAAGCCAATGGGACGAAGTCTTTTATTCGGGGCACGCGGTTATCGGTCCGTTTGCCTAACCGGATTGTGCCCATTTGGGTGAGGGATCCGATTGGCTCAGCGAGGCCGCGTTTGATGGCTTCGACGCCGGCGATAAAAGTTGTGCTAACGGCCCCAAGACCTACCAGCAGGACGCCGAGTCTCCCCTTGGGTTCTTCTATGGATACTGGAGTGCGTTGAATTTGAGATGGCATTACGTATTTCCTTTCAAATAGATCGGTCTAACGACGCAGAGGATGTCATTGATTGAATCAAAAAGCGGTTCTGGATGTCTTGTTATTTATTGCTGACTTTTAGCGCTCGATTGCCCAGTTTGCGAAAACGCAAAGGTAAGGATTTGCAGACGTTGGAGTGAAAGAAATGCATTGAGGGTGGGCATCTCTGATGAGTTGGCACGGCACTAAAGATTAGGTGCTGAAAAACCAAACTAAAGCTGCAAGTTAGGCATGATTGAGTCATTCTACGAAATGGCGGCTTTAGTTGAGGCGATGGTTGAGATCCCGACAGTTTGAGCCTCAGGATTGAAACGTTTAGCCTTGACACCGGAAAGAATCCAAAGCGAGAATATAAAGAAGCCGTCTCAGCCAAAATCGATTGTTGAAGATGGCTTTTAAACAGAATGGGTAGAGGGTACTCCCTCTTTTAGGCCTCTGAGCCAGTGCGGCCAACCCCGAAGAGCAGCATCAGGCTTCTGGAGAGAGGAAATGGCAGAAAAAGCATTATTCGAAGGCTCCTTCCTTTACGAACCGTCAATCTTTGCCCGACTATTCAGAATTCTACGTGAGGCCACGCGAGACTTTGCGAAGGACCCCGTAAAATTCACCGTTTCACTTTTCAAAGGCGATGGACTCGGAGGTCGCACCCGGCAAGACCGAATGATGCTGGGTATGGCGGTTGGTATTCTCACCTTCTGCACCTTATTTATTGTCTTTGTTTTGGGTCCTCAGATTTGGAAACTGATTTTCAGCGGGCAATCTGTTCAGGCTCAGACAGAACTTGAAGTCCATATGATCAATCCCGATGACTTCAAGCCTCAGCAGATTGAAATGCCCAAGGCCGAAAAGAAAGCAGGCGGCGGTGGTGGCGGTGGACGAAACACTCCGACTCCGGCTTCCAAAGGTCAGCTGCCCAAGTTTTCGCTTACTCCGCCGTTGATTGCGCCGCGTCCCGAACCTACGCCGCGGCCCCCTTCACTACCAGTTCCCGAAACAGTGCAAGTCGATCCGCGACTCGAGCCAAAGCGAGATGAGTTGGCGGTTACCGGCTTACCTACCGGCGTTCCTGGTCCGCCCTCGGCGGGTCCCGGTTCGGGCGGTGGAATGGGTGACGGCAAAGGCGGGGGTATGGGTCCCGGCGACGGCCGCGGTGTTGGTCCTGGAAACGGATACAACATGGGCGGCGGCGATCCAAGGCTGGGTGGCGGAAACGGCGGTCCCGCAACCAACGTAGATCAGAAACCAATCCAGCTTAATAGCCCGCAACCGCGTTACACCGAAGATGCGCGGAAGAACAAGATTCAGGGAACGGTGACTGCACGTCTGTTGATTGGATCAGATGGCGTGGTCAAGAAGGTGACGATAACCCGCGGGCTGCCCGATGGTTTGGATGAGCAGGCGATCCAGGCCGCGTATCAATTGAGATTCAAGCCGGCGATGAAGAGCGGTCAGCCGGTGGCTTACCAGATGAGTGTTTTGATTGAGTTTAACTTGAGGTAAGGCCAACTGTGTGATGAGGGCTGCGGCGGAGTCGCAGCCCTCACATGTAAAAGATATGTCTTCCCGTACAGACGACTCGCTTCAAAATGCCTTCAGTAGCAACAACGGAGTTTGTTAGAACGACCCACCTCGAAGCCCCGCCGTTCTCATTAATTGAACAAAAAGGATTATTGACGCGGCTGGGTCTGGTCGTTGTGTCTGCGGTTGGAGAGATCGCTCGCGACCCGGTTGGTTTTCTGAAGGACGTCTTCTCTTCTGACATCAAAGACGAAAAACGCAGAAAGCGTATCTATCTCGGATTGAGTCTGGCTGCCGGATTACATATCGTTCTGCTTGGGACTATCGCAGTAATCGGGTGGCGCGCAATGTTTGTGAAGCCGGTTGAGGCTGCGGCGCCGGAATACACGATCATTCCAATATCACCTCCAACGGCCCACAATGCGGAGCCGACTCCACCGACGCCTAAGGGTCAGGGTGGAGGAGGCGGTGGAGGCGGTCAGCTGAGTCCGAATCCGCCGGTAAAGGGTACTCCGCCGCCGATGGCGCCTACTCCGCCGATCGTAAACATGAATCCCCCGAACATCCCCGATCCGACGCTCGCTGTGAGTCCCACCGTGATGGGTCCCGCTATGCCGCCCCCACCCCCGGTTCCAATTGGAGACCCCAACGGGAAACAGGGACCGTTCTCGGGCGGTCCAGGAACCAATGGGGGTATCGGAACCGGAAACGGCACCGGGGTCGGTGGCGGAAATGACGGAGGGGTTGGAAAAGGAAAAGAAGGTGGAACCGGGGTTACACCTGCTGGATCGCCTGGCGGTAGCTCTATCCCGAGTGCCATCGATTGGGCTAACGCAAAATCTTACAAGGGATTCCGCTCGTGGAGCTGGATCAAACGTCAGAGTCCAGTGATTACACGCGAAGCAAGTGAGAACAAAGTAAATGGTACTGTAGTCCTTCGAGCTAATTTCAATAAGGATGGAACAATAACCGACATAGAAGTAAAGATGGGTGTAGATTTTATGACTCAGTCGGCCGTGGAATCACTGCGTCGCTGCACTTTCTATCCCGCCACAATAGACGGAAAACCGGTTGACGTACGAGGAGTACTGATCCGAATTGATGTCCACTACTAAACTGCAATCTCTCTCAAAAGCTTGGCCGCAGTAATCCCGCTCTGATATACCGCCAGCCCAACCCCGGCACCTGACTCCAACTCCAGGACCACCGAGCAGTCCTCGTCGATCTCGTGGGCTACCAATACCGAACCATCGTAGTCCACAACAACATGTTTCAAGCGACCCATACCGGATCTGCTTGAGGCCGTTCGAAAAGTCTGCATGACCACCGCTGCGTACGCGCCGCGCAAACGCAACCGGTCGTCGATGCTTTCGGCTCCAAACTGAACCGCCTCACCATCGACCGCTACAATCATCGCGCCCGTCGCACCTTTTACTCGGGAAACGAGCTCATCCAATAACTTTTCGATCAAAGCTCACCTCTGGGATTGGGGTTCGGTCGGACGCGATTATAGGGCACAACCCTGTATCGTTTCGAGCGCCAAGTCTTGATCCTGAATGATTTTAAGACTTTTTTGACTACGACCGAGTCTATAGTATTGGAGCGGATGGGGTCTATCTTCGGATCGGTGGCGTGAGAGCGACTTGGAACTGAGTGATAGCCAAATAATTGAGCGCACGCTTGGGGGCGAACCGGACGCTTTTAACTTACTGGTACGTCGCTGGGAGAGGCATATTTACGGTCTCACCCTGCGCATGCTCGGCCGCGACGAAGAGGCCAAGGATGCGACCCAGGAGACCTTCCTATCGGCGTATCGTAACCTCTCGAAGTTCCGGGGAGAAGCGAAGTTTTCATCGTGGATTTACCGGATCGCTCTAAATATTTGCAATACCAAACTGCGAAGCCGCGCGAAAATCGCGATCTCCCTTGACGAGCAACGCGAGGTCAGTGGCTTCGAGCTTGCTGCGGATCTGGAGGATCTTGGCAGCGGAATACAACAGGAGCAGATCACTCGGCACGTACGTCGCGCGCTTCAGGGTTTGCCGTCAGAGATGCGACAGGTGATCGTGATGAAGGAATATGAAGGCCTGAAATTCTCAGAGATCGCCGAGGTCCTGGGGATACCGATATCTACCGTCAAGACACGAATGTATACCGGATTGTCCGAACTCAGAAAGCGGCTCGGGCATCTTAGAGAAGCAATGTAGTTCAGTGGGAAGAAGTACCAATGGATGGTGATGAAATGAGCAACAAACAACAAACACCCGGCTGCAACATGCACGAGGCGTTGGTCTCGTACCTCTACCACGAAGCATCGCCCCAGGAGATCGCTGAGGTCGAAGCGCACCTCGAAATCTGCGCCGTCTGCAAAGACGAGCTGCATTCCTTTGAACGAGTGAGAGGAATGTTACAGCAATGGCAACTCGATGATCTGCCGATTGTCAGAGTGGTCGCGCAACCGAATTCCGAAAACCGCTCGATCCTCGCGGTACTGAAAGAACTGTTTTCGATGACGCCGATTTGGGGCAAGGCAATTGGTGCGATGGCGATGGCAATGTTTGTGCTGGCGATATTGGGAACTGACATTAATGTGGGCAAAGGAGGCGTGTCCGTTCATGCAGACCTCTTGCGACGCGATCGAGGCGCTGCGCCATCCAGTCCGACCATCATTGAAACCTCATCAGGCGCAAACATCGAACAGGTTCGCACCGAAGTAAAGGGTCTTGTAGCCCAGTTGATTGCCGAGAGCGAGCGACAACACAAAGATGAGACGAGGACACAGCTGGTGAGTCTCGAATCGCAGATTCAAAACATGCGTTCCGCCGATCTTGCGAAGTTGGCAACTCGAATTCAGGAACAGCACGCTCGACTAAAGACAATCGAGCAGGACATCGATCGACGCGAGGGACTCGATTTGACCGACATTCTTTTTAGTGAAGTATCGAGGCCTGCCAATAGGTCAACCACAGGCGGTGATTAAGCAGATCGAATCGTTGGGTATCTTGTTTTTCTGAGATACCACGGCGTCGGTCGAGGAGTCGACCAAAGTCTCGCGCGAGTCGGGGAGAGTTCACGTGAGACGACGCGGGACAAAGGGAGAGTTCACGCGCGCATTGGTCCACTGTCGAACGGGCGCTGTGGTTGCTATCAAGGCTGAGGAGTGTGATCGAAAAGCACTCCTCGGCCTTTTGAGTTTTTGCTAGTTCTACTTTGGGTGATACGTCTTTTTTGGAGTGCGCCGCCCCTTATTACCAACTCACTCAGATAAAACACCGGCGGCGCTTTGGATTCGTAGGACCATTGACGACAGATTGGTCTTAACGATCCAAAGCGCCGCCGATATTTTGTCTGAGTGAGTTGGTAGTAGAGGGCGGCGCACTTTAAAAAGATCCATAGCGCCGATATTTTATCTGATCGAGTTGTTAGTCGAGGTTGCACACTCCAAACACTATCCTCGCTGCCAATTACAAAATCGGTTAGAATCCCGTTCTTGCGTGAGATTGCGAATTAACAATGCTGGATGACACCTTTGCGATCATCTGGTCTCGAATGTCTCGACTTAATACTTAATTCCCGATTGCCAGGAAGAAAAGCGAAAGCTGCCAGGCAGCTGTACGGCTCTCGGAGTTCACTCCACTTATGCAAATCTTAGATCGAATTCGCGCGCGAGCGGCATCTTTTCCGAAACATATCGTCTTGCCCGAAGGTGAAGACGAACGAACGATTCGCGCGGCACGTTTGTGTGCCGATGAACGCATCGCACAGATAACGATGATCGGTTCCGAAGAAGTTATCAGGTCGAAGGCCGCTGCGATCGGTGTCACGTTGACTGGCGTTTCAATAATCGATCACCATCGTTCTCCAAACCTCGAAACGTACGCCGCGCGTTATGCAGAAGCCCGTCGAGCCAAAGGCGTGACCGTCGAAGAAGCTCGCATTCAGCTCACTGACCCGCTCTACTTTGGAAATATGATGGTCAGGGAAGGTCACGCGGACGGCAGCGTTTCAGGCGCGAACCACACTACCGGTCACACCGTTGGCGCTGCGCTCAAATGCATCGGTCCGAAGCCTGGTTTGAGAGTAGTTTCGAGTTTTTTCCTGATGGTCAGCCCGGCGACGCAATATGGCGAAGACGGTGCTTTGATATTCGCTGATTGCGGCGTTGTGATCAATCCTACAGCCTCTGAGCTTGCGGAAATTGCGATTGCGTCGGCGCAGTCCGCTCGATCGCTGCTACAGACCGAACCTCGCATCGCGCTGCTCTCGTTTTCGACAAAGGGCAGCGCTCGCCATCCATCGGTGGACAAAGTAGTTGAGGCTACCAAAACACTGCGTGCTCGCGCTCCGGAATTAATGGTTGACGGAGAGTTGCAAGCTGACGCAGCGTTGGTCCCGTCGATCGGCCAAACCAAAGCTGCCGGCAGTCAAGTTGCCGGTCGAGCGAACACGCTGGTGTTTCCAAATCTGGAGGCTGGCAACATAGCTTACAAATTGGTTGAGCGGCTTGGGGGAGCGGTGGCGATCGGCCCGATACTACAAGGTCTGGCGCGACCAGCGAACGACCTGTCGCGAGGCTGCAAGGCTGAAGACATTCGAGATGCTGTGGCGATTACTGCCGTTCAGGCTCAAGCCAGCTGACCTGATTGCGATGGATAAATCGAATCATCCGGTCACACCTGCGGTTCGCGTACTCCGCGACAAGCACATAAAGTTTGAGCCGCATCTTTATGACTACGAGGAGCGAGGCGGTACAAAGCGCTCGGCGGAAGACCTGCACGTTGACGAACACTGCGTCATCAAGACGCTGGTGATGGAAACCGATACACGAGAGCCGCTCATTGTGCTGATGCACGGAGACAAAGAGGTTTCGACAAAGGAACTGGCGAGGACAATCGGAGTCAAGAGTGTAATGCCTTGTGATCCGGTCGTAGCCCAAAAGCACACTGGGTATCAAGTTGGCGGTACGAGTCCGTTCGGCACTCGCAAGTCGCTGAGAGTCTACGCCGAGAAAACGATCTTCGATCTGCCCTTGATTTTCATAAACGGAGGCAAGCGCGGGTTTCTGGTTTCGCTTAATCCAAATGATTTGAAAGCAGTGTTGCCAACCACTGAAGTCAAAGTTGCTATAGAAAATCGCCGCGCATAGCAGAAAGAAACCATGTCCAATCCTGTTCTAAACGATGATGCGTCGCTCAACGAAGCTGAAGCAGACCCGAACCCGTTCAAGCAATTTGAAATCTGGTTTCAGGAGGCGCAACGCGTCGTGCCTATCCTTCCCAACGCGATGACCCTCGCTACTTCGACCAAAGAAGGCGTTCCCTCGTCGCGGGTCGTGCTGCTCAAAGGGTTTGACGAGCGTGGTTTTGTTTTTTACACGAACTATGAGAGTCAGAAGGGCAGGGAGCTCGAAGCGAATCCGATCTGCGCGCTGAGCTTCTACTGGTCGCAGCTTGCCAGGCAGATTCGAATCACTGGAAGAGTAACTCGTACTACGCGCGCCGAGTCGGAAGCTTACTTTCACACTCGCCCATTTGACAGTCAGCTGGGCGCCTGGGCTTCGAATCAGAGTGAGGTGATCAGTGGACGCGGGGTCCTGGAAGAAAGAATGAAGGAACTGATCGCTCAGTACGAAGGTAAGACTGTGCCGTTACCGCCTTACTGGGGAGGCTTTCGCGCCGAGCCGTATCTGTTTGAGTTTTGGCAGAATCGGAATAGTCGGCTGCACGATCGGTTGCGTTACAAGCCGATCGGAGATGGTCGGTGGTCGATGGAACGACTCTCGCCCTGATTACGATGGCGGAGCGCCGAAAACAGGCTTGAGGGTTTGAAAACGCACCGCGGCAGCTACGGCACTGTCACCTACCTCGACTCGGATCACTTGCGCCGGATACTTCATCCATTTTGGACCTGTCAGCGGAAGCTTCACATAGACATCGAGATTTGCTCCGGTTGCCAATGGCCTGGTGAGGGAAAGAAGCGCGCCGCTCGAACTAATATTGAACAGTGTTCCGTCGTTGCTAATGCGTTCTCCACTTGCGCCGTCGCTTTCGACAAGGATCTGCCAATCCACCTGAAACCGCTTGGCTGCTCTTCGTTCAATCAAATTGCTGCCTCCCGAGAACTTCAGAAAGATTGTCTTGTAGATTCCGTTTCCCATTGTTGCGTATTCGTCGACAAATTGAAATTGGAAATCTGCGGATTTGTCCTTGATGAAAGAATAATTAGTAGGATTTAGGATTTGGGATCTGGTCTCATTTCCCAATACCCTGGTTACATCGGAAGAGGAAGTTCTCCAATAATCCTAGATCCCAGATCCTAAATCCTAGATCCCAGATCCTAAATCCTCTAGATCCCAGATCCTAAATCCTAGATCCTAAATCCTAGATCCTATCTCGATCCTAACGAAAAAAAGGGAGCCCAACGGGCTCCCAGGAGGTACTCACACGAGGAAGACAGAAAGTCAATATGGTTCAGTTAGTGGAAGCAAGCTTCGATTATTGGCGGGCCCGCTCGCTTCAGGTGACCGCCCGGAGATCCCGGGACATTCAGGCCGTGTGGATCGGGAGCAGAGATACACGGCCTGAACGTCCTCCCGCTTTAGAAGCTATAACGGACCTGGATCCGTCCGTAGCGTCCAACCTGTGTCCCAACCGGACTGGTAATTCCACCGTCGTTCAACTTGACGTTGTTGAAGAACGGATTGGTGACGTCGCCGTTGCTATTGTCGGCGCCCAGGAATGCCCAGGTGAAGTTGGGATGATTGAACACATTGAAAAAGTCAAAGCGCACTTCCAGCTTGTGACCTTCGAACGGAAGTCTGAAGCCTTTGTTCAAGCTCAGATCCATCGTATTAGTAATGTCACCGCGGAGCGTGTTCCGGCCAACGATGCCGCTGCGGATCGCCGGATCGACGATGTATCGAACGTTAGCGGGATTCACCGGGTTGCCATTGGCGTCAACATAACCGGTCGGCGAACTGAGCCCAAATAGTGAAGCCAGGATTCCAACCGAGGTTGGCGGAGCATTGCGGTTCACCAGGGCCGGTCGATCGTTGGTGTTTTCGAGATCACCATTCAAATCGATGCCTCCGACAAAAACGGTCTCTGGTGCACCCGACTGGATTCGATAGATACCGCCTATCGACCACAGACCGGCGATCTCACCGAGGAAACCGCGTTTCGGCCCCGGAACGTCATAGATAAACGACAGCACGCCTCGATGCGGGACATCGAAGCTTGCGACGCTGCGATCCACGCTACGGTCAAACGGATTCGAGGCTCTGCTGGCGCCTCCGGAAGTTACGAACACCTCACTGTTCACGTCGTCGATCGCCTTCGACCAGGTGTACGCCATTCTGAACAGCAAGCCGTTCTTGAAGCCCCGCTCCAGCCGCGATTGCAATGAGTGATAAATTGAATCGCCGCCGTTTGTTCGAGGAACAATCGATCCTCGGGTCGGATCGATTCGCACGCCGTTGACGCCCGGGTTGTATTGTTCGTTGATGAACAATCTGAGCCCCCGAGTTCCAACGTACGCCGCGTCAATGATGAAGTTGCCCGGCAATTGACGCTGAATGTCGAAATT
>Ga0075425_100001901_pt1 | contig 20565 bp, 16 predicted proteins | sample SoiMethybrSBSTD4_FD_75300 | JGI IMG/M metagenome (GOLD analysis project Ga0075425, IMG submission 75300) | Bulk soil microbial communities from a Populus tree surrounding site in Tennessee, USA - Soil MetaG P. TD hybrid SBSTD4 | ecosystem: Environmental > Terrestrial > Soil > Tree plantation... | reverse complement strand
CGAGCTCCAGCGCGGTGGCCACGAGCGGCGCGGTCTTGCGATCGATGCGCGTCCAGTACGAATCGGCCGTCGCTTCGAGTTGCTGTCCGATCGCGGTCTCACGAATCCCGCGTCCGATGGCCTTCGCGGTCGCGGTCCACGACGCATCGGGCACCGGCAGTTCCGCGGTGAGCTCGAGCGCGTGCTCGAGTGCGTTGATCGCGATCTCCAGCGCGCGATCGATCCCGACGTCCGTCGCGAGGCACGTCTCCTCGCGATCCTGAATGTCATCGATGATGCGGACCCCTTCGACGATCGCCGCGAACACCGCGTGCGTGCACGTCGCGGCATCCGCATTGCCGAATGCCGCGGCACCATCGCGCGCCCAGCCGGTAAAGACGGACGTCGCGATGATCGCGGCGCGCGGCTCGCGCGCGATACCGCGGAGATCCGCTCGCGACACGGCGCGCTCCGCACTCGATCCGAGGACGACCGCCGCGAGCCAGCCGCGGTCGGCCGCCTCGTCAGGCCGTGACGGGCCTGCCGTCCGGCCACTCCGGCCAGCCCATCTCGCTGACCTTCCCCTCGCGCAGCAGCGCGTCCGCGGTCTCAGGGTCGCTGAAGTGCTCGCGATGGCGCGCCGCAACGAGATCGGACGATGCACGGAATTCGTCGAACGACAGGAGCTTCGCTGTTTGCATGCGAGCGATTTTGCCCGAGGGATGGAAGGCCGTCGTTGAGGATCGGTGAACAAACGAACGCCGTCCGCCGACATCGTGTTGTGTGCGTCATGAACTTCCTCACCGCTCCCACCGCGCTTGGCAATCGCCCGTACGAATCCGACGGCACCGCACGCTGGACCGATCGCGGACCGGCCCTGCTGCGCGAGCAGAACATCGCCCAGCGCCTCGGCGCGCGCGACCTCGGCGACGTCGCGGCCGCGCCGTATCGCGACTTCGTTCGTCCGCACGGCGGCATTCGCAACGAGAACCTCGTGCTCGATCACGTTCGCGCCGTCGCGCACAAGCTCGAGTCGCACGACGGCTTCTCCCTCATCCTCGGCGGCGACTGCAGCGTTCTCCTCGGCAGTCTGCTCGGCCTCTCGCGCGGCCGCGATCTCGGCCTCGTCTTCATCGACGGCCACACCGACTTCAACACGATCGAGACGACGCAGACCGGCGCGGTCGCGGGGATGGATCTCGCGCTCGCGACGGGCCGCGGCGATTCGGAGCTCGCGCGTTTGCGCGGCGCGCGTCCGCTCGTGCGCGACGAGGACGTCGTCACGATCGGCATCCGCGACGGCGATTTCGGCGACGCGGAGATCGCCACCGCGACGAGCGCCGTCGAAGTGCTCGCGCATCTGCGCACGCGGCCCTTCTTCATTCACGTCGACGTCGACGTTCTCGATCCCGAGCACATGCCGTTCGTCGATTCCCCCGAGCCCGGCGGTCTGCATCCCGACGAACTCGTCGCCCTGCTCGCGCCGCTCGTCCGCCACCCACGTGCGGTCGGCATGGAGCTGACGATCTACGACCCGCGCCGCGACGAGGACCGTCGCGGCGCGGCACTGCTCGCACAAATCGTGGAGCGCGCGTTCGGGGGTCAGGCCTGAAAGCGGGGTCACATCTGGAAAACGAACTTCCCGGCTACAGGGTGTAGCCGGGAAGTTCGGTTTCCAGATGTGACCCTCTCTACTCCTTGTGGATGTTTTGGCCCGGTGCGGCCATTTGACGCGGTGTCGATGGAAAGTGACCGCAACGCAACGTTTCGCCGGTGTAGAGTTCCGCCCCGATCATGAAAAAGCGTCTGTTTCTCATGCTCGCCGTCGTCGTCGTTTTCATCGCCGTCCTCGGCGGGTTCAAGTACTCGCAGATCAGCAAGGCGATGTCGCAGAGCTACCAGCCACCGCCGGAAGCCGTGACGACCATCGTCACGAAACAGGACATGTGGACCGGAAGCCTGAACGCGATCGGCACCGTCGAAGCGGTGCACGGCGTGATGGTCAGCGCCGATCTTCCGGGCCTCGTTTCCGAGGTCCACTTCGACTCCGGCCGCAGCGTGTCGAAGGGCGACGTGCTCGTGCGACTCGACACGAAGCAGGAGCGCGCGCAGCTCAACGCGGCCGACGCGCAGCGCGATCTCGCGCGACTCGCACTGGAGCGCAATCAGGGACTGGCCACGGCGGGCGTCGTCGCCCAGGCGAACCTCGATCAGGCTCAGGCCGAGTTCCGGTCCGCGACCGCGCGCGTCGGTGAGATCGCCGCGACGATCGAGCGCAAAACGATCCGCGCTCCGTTCGCCGGCGTCCTCGGCATCCGTCAGGTGAACCTCGGCCAGTACGTCGCCGGCGGCGCGCCGATCGTGCAACTGCAGGCGATCCGTCCGGTCTACGTCAACTTTTCCATTCCGCAGCAGGATTTCGGTCTGATGTCGCGCGGTAGCACGATCGACGTCACCTCGGACGCGGCCGGCATCTCCGAAACGGGAAAGATCACCGCGATGGATTCCGTCGTCGACGAGGCGACGCGCAACATGCGCGTGCAGGCGACGTTCGACAACGCGGATGGCCGATTGCGCCCCGGGATGTACGTCGAAGCGCATCTCGCGAGCGGCGGAGCGTCGCCGGTGATCCTCATCCCATCGTCGGCGATCAACTACGCGCCGTTCGGCGACTCCGTGTTCGTCGTCGGAGACATGAAGGACGAGAAAACGGGCAAGCCGTACAAAGGCGTGCGCCAGCAGTTCGTGAAGCTCGGCGGCGCGCGGGGCGATCAGGTCGCGGTCGTGTCGGGACTGAAGCCCGGCGAAGAGATCGTGTCGTCCGGCGTCTTCAAACTGCGCCCCGGCGCGGCGGTCATCGTGAACAACACCGTCCAGCCGGCCAACAGCTCCGCGCCGAAGCCGGAGAACTCGTAGATGGCTGATCGCGGATGGCGGATGGCGGGTCTTCTGCCATCCGCCCTCTGCCCTCCGCCATCCGGAGCCATGCGATGAAACTCACCGATCTCTTCATCCGCCGTCCCGTCCTCGCGATGGTCGTGAATCTCGTGATTCTCATCGCGGGACTGCAGTCCATCCGCTCGCTCGTCGTGCGGCAATTTCCGCGCAGCGACATGGCGAACGTCGTCATCACGACCGCGTACGTCGGCGCGAATGCGGACCTCGTGCGAGGGTTCATCACCGAGCCGCTCGAGCGCGTCGTCGCCGGCGCGGACGGCATCGACTTCCTCGAGTCGTCGAGCGCGCAGGGCGTCAGCACGATCACTGTCCACCTCAAGCTCAACTTCGACACGAACGCCGCGCTGACGCAGATCCAGTCGAAGGTCGCGCAGGTTCGCAATCAGCTGCCGCCGGAGGCTGAGGCGCCGATCATCGATCTGCAGACGACGGACAGCCAGTTCGCGGCGGCGTACCTCGGCTTCGCATCGAAGGACCTCGATCAGAACCAGATCACGGACTATCTGACGCGCGTCGTGCAGCCGAAGCTCAGCGCGATTCCTGGCGTGCAGCGCGCGGCGATCTTCGGCGACCGCACGTTTGCGATGCGCGTCTGGATCGATCCGCAGCGCATGGCCGCGCGCAACATCTCTCCTACAGACCTGCGCAACGCACTCGCGTCGAACAACTACCTCTCCGCGCTCGGCCGGACGAAGGGCTCGAGCACGTCGGTGAATCTCGTCGCGAACACGAACCTCGAGACCGTCGACGAGTTCAAACAGCTCGTGGTGAAGGAAGAGAGCGGCAACGTCGTGCGCCTCGGCGACGTCGCCGACGTCGTTCTCGGCGCGGAAACGTACGACAACGAAGTCAGCTTCAACGGACAGACCGCGGTGTTCATCGGCATCTTCACGCTGCCGACCGCGAACACGCTCGACGTGATGAAGGCCGTGCGCGCGTCGCTGCCGGAGATTCAGGCCCAGCTTCCCGCGGGCATGACCGCCGGCATTCCGTACGACTCGTCGGCCTACATCCAGGCGGCGATCGATGAAGTGCTGAAGACGCTCGCCGAGACGCTGATCATCGTCATCATCGTCATCTTCCTTTTCCTCGGCTCGGTGCGCGGCATGATCATCCCGCTCGTCGCGATTCCGATCTCGCTGATCGGCGCCGTGCTGCTGATGGCGGCGTTCGGCTTCACGATCAACCTCCTCACGCTGCTCGCGATCGTGCTTTCGGTCGGACTCGTCGTCGACGACGCGATCGTCATGGTCGAAAACATCGAACGGCATCTGCACATGGGCAAGACGCCGTTCGCCGCGGCGATCGACGCCGCGCGCGAGCTCGTGACGCCGATCATCGCCATGACGATCACGCTCGCGACGGTCTACACGCCGGTCGCGCTGCAGGGCGGCCTGACGGGATCGCTGTTTCGCGAGTTCGCGTTCACGCTCGCGGGCGCGGTGCTGATCTCGGGCATCGTCGCGCTGACCCTGTCGCCGATGATGGGCTCGAAGCTGCTACGCGCCGGCGACACGGAGAAAGGCTTCGCGGGCTGGATCAATCACCGGTTCGAGGGACTGCGCCGCCGCTACACGCGCCTCCTCGACGGCACGCTGCACTATCGACCCGTCGTCCTCACGCTCTGGGTCATCGTCGTGCTGCTGATCTTCCCCTTCTACATGTTTTCGCAGAAGGAGCTCGCGCCGCTCGAGGATCAGAACTTCGTCTTCGGCATCATCCAGTCGGCCGCGAACTCGACGCTCGATCAGACCCGGCTCTTCGCGAAGCAGGTCGAGAACATCTATCGCTCGATGCCGGAGACGAAGGCCACGTTCCAGGTGCTCTTCCCGAACCAGGGCTTCGGCGGGATGGTCGCCGTGCCGCACAACGAGCGCAAGCGTGGCATTCAGCAGATCACGATGGAGGCGTCGCAGAAGGCGGCGCAGATTCCGGGCGTGCGCGTCATTCAGCTCACGCCGCCGTCGCTGCCGGGCAGCCAGGGCTTCCCCGTCGACGTCGCGGTGGTCTCGACGATCGAGCCGGCGCAGCTCGCCGAGCTCGCGCAGGGACTCGTCGCGAAGGCGATGAAGAGCGGCAAGTTCATGTTCGTCGACACCGACCTGAAGTTCGATCAGCCCCAGGTGCGCGTCGTGTTCAATCGCGACAAATTGCGTGCGCAGGGCGTCGATCTCTCGCAGGCCGGCCGCGATCTCTCGACACTCCTCGGCGGCAACTACATCAATCGCTTCAGCATTCAGGGCCGCAGCTACAAAGTCATTCCGCTCGTGCGCCGCGCCGATCGCCTCACGCCCGATCAGCTCGGGCAGATCTACATCACCGGCGGCAACGGCAAGCTCGTACCGCTGTCGACGTTCGCGACGCTGCAGACGACGACCGAGCCGCGCGCGCTCAATCGCTTCCAGCAGCTCAACGCGGTCCGCATCCAGGGCGCGATTCCGCCGGGCGTGACGCTCGACGACGCGCTGAAGTTCCTCGAGACCGAAGCGGCCGCGAGCCTCCCCCGCGGCACGACGCTCGACTACGCCGGCGAGTCCCGACAGCTCCGCACGGAAGGCGCGAAGTTCCTCGGCGTTTTCCTGCTCTCCGCGATCCTGATCTATCTCGTGCTCGCGGCGCAGTTCGAAAGCTTCCGCGATCCGTTCATCATTCTCGCCGGGTCGGTGCCGCTCGCGCTATCGGGCTCGCTCCTCTTCTCGTTCCTCAGCCTGACGTCGATCAACATCTACAGCCAGGTCGGTCTGATCACGCTCGTCGGCCTGATCTCACGTAACGGCATCCTCATCGTGCAATTCGCGAACGAGCTGCAGGAGGAAGGCCGCGACAAACTGTCGGCCGTGCTCGAAGCCGCCGGCACGCGACTGCGCCCGATCATGATGACGACCGCCGCGACGGTGATGGGCCACCTCCCGCTCGTCTTCGCGCGCGGCCCCGGCGCCGGCGCGCGCAACAGCATCGGCATCATGCTCGTGACAGGCATGATCATCGGCACCGCGTTCACGCTGTTCGTCGTGCCGTCGATCTATGTGCTCGTCGCGAGGAAGCGGACGGCAACGGCCGCGCCGGCGACAAGCGAGGACATGGATGGCGAGATGGAGCCGGCGACGGTGTAGCGGGCGCCCGCTCCCGTCATCCTGAGCGCAGCGAAGGACCTCTTCGACGCCACACTCGGCGACGGAGAGGTCCTTCGGCGTCTTCGCGCCTCAGGATGACGAACGTGTCGCTGTCATCCCGAGCTGAGCGAAGGACCTCAAGTTGCGGACCCCTCACTCCGCGTGCATCTGCAGATCCGTCCCGATGCGGTCCGCCATCTCGCAGGTCGTCGCGAGATCGGGGTGACGGACGAAGACGCAGCCGTCGGAGAGGAGCGTCTTCACCCAGTCGCGCCGGTGCGCGCCGATCGGGAGCAGGTCGATGCAGGGGATGTGCTCGCCGAACGACGCGAGGATGCGCTCGAGGCCTTCGATTCGGCGGATCCTCCCCTGCCCCTGGGCCCGTTTGAAGACGATCGCGCAGTTGTACGCGCGGTCGAACCGGAGGTCGAACGTTCCGTGCACGACGGCCTCGGCCCATCCGGTGAAGAGGTCGATGTCGCTGGCGAAGTTCATCGTGTCGACGGTGTGCGCGCCGGGCGGCCGCGCCGCGATCTCGCCGAACACGACCTCGCCGTCGCTTTTGCGGTACCACTCCATGTGCGCGAACCCGGTGCCGTGCTTCAGCGCCGCGAGGACGTTGCGTCCGAGCTCGCGCCCTTCATCGAGGCGCGGCGCGTCGTACTCCCGCAGGGTCACCGTCTGCGGACTGATCCACTCCACGCTCCGCCCGATGAGCGGCCGCGGCCGATACCAGGAGGCGCTCTCGTAAACCACGCGGCCGTCGACGGAGATCGTGTCGAACGTGAACTCCTCGCCGTCGATGAACTCCTCGACGTTGTACTCGCGGTCGCGGCCCGCCCTGTTCAGCGCGGCCTCGAGCGCGGCCTGGGAGTCGACGCGGAACGTGTTTTCCGAGCCCGCTCCCGCGATCGGTTTGAGGCAGAGCGGGAAGCCGATCTGCTCCGCGGCTTTGGCGCAATCCTTCGCCGACGACGCGCGCTGATGCCGCGGCGTTCGCAGTCCGGCCGCGCTGACGGCCTGCTTCATCCGATCCTTGTCGCGGAAGCAGAGCGCTTCGTCGTAGCGCAGTCCCGGCACGCCGAGGGCCTCGCGCAGCCGCGCCGCGAGCAGCACGGTTGGTTCCCACAGCGTCTCCACCTGATCGAACGCCATCGCTCCCGCCCATCGGCGCACGCCATCGAACGCCGCATGCTCGTCGAAGAGCGACGTCACCTGCAGATAGCCGCTCAGACTTTCGCGCGCCGTCGCCGGCAGATGGCTTTCCGGAACCTGATCGACGCCGAACACGCGCGCGCCCACCGTCGCGAGGCCGCGCGCGAAATGCGGGAGCTCCGGCGGCCAGGAACATCCGAGAAGCAGCACGTTCTTCATCCGAGCTCCACGCGAACTAAATTGATGATGCTTTCGAGGGCCCGCTCGACAACCGCCGTCTCGCGGTCGCGAACGATGATGAACCCTTCGCCTTCGTAGCCGCCAGCCGGCGACTGTCCGACCGTCGGAATCTTCGCCGCCACGACGAGCGGTCCGACCGCGGCGGCCGCCTCTTCGACGCGATGAACGGCCTTCACGCGTCCCTCGCCCTGCCCGCGCAGGAACGCCACGCCGGCCGACCATCGCGGCGCCGCCGGCTCGAACGTGCCGAGGATCATCAGACGGACCCACGCGGCATCGAAGTCGATGTCGTGCGCGTACGACACGAGGTCCATGATCTGCGCCCCCGGCGGCCGCGCCGCCACCTCGGAGATCGCGATCGATCCATCGCGGCGACGGAACCACTCCAGATGACACAGCCCCGTCTCCATGCCGAGAACTTCGAGCGCGCGAGTTGCGGCGGCGCGGATGTCGTCGTACCGCGGCGCGTCCGTTTCGCGCGGCAGGACGATGCACCACTGGATCCAGTCGTTCTGCAGCACTTCGAGCGGCGTCGGCCGGTAGCGCGTCAGTGAGTGCCAGACCAGCCGTCCATCGACCATCACCCCTTCGAACGAATGTTCCTCTCCGACGATGTGCTCTTCGATCAGCAGCGGCGGCGGCGCGATGCGCAGGGCCTCCGCGAGCTGCTCATGCGTGTCGACGCGGAACGTCGATCGGGCGCCCGCTCCTTCGAGCGGCTTGATCACGACCGGATAACCGTTCGCTTCCACGAAGCGCCGCGCTTCGTCCTCGCCCGTGACGCGCGCGTGCCGCGCACAGGGCAGTCCGGCCGCGTCGAACAGCTCCTTCATCCGGGCCTTGTCGCGGAAGTTCCGCGCCGCATCCGCGCGCATCCCCTCGACGCCGAGACGCTCGCGCACGAGCGCGAGCGGAACCTGCAGCTGCTCGTACGCCGCGAACAGACAGTCGACGCCGCCGAGTCTCTCCGCCACCGACTCCACCGCCGCGTGGAGCTGCGCGACGTCGAGGACGTCGTCGACGCGCCAGTGTTGCGCCACGCCTGCGCGCAGCGGCTCAGGAAGTTTCTCGATCGGATCCTGAGTGACGACGCCGAGCCGCACGTCGTCGAGACGCTGCGCCGCCGCGATCATCCGCGCGGCGTTTTCCGAAAGGATGGGTGCGGCGAAGATCGCCTTCGGCATCGGCGCTCGTCACACCTTCGACTTCGCCACCGTCCGCGGATCGTTCCGATCCTCGCGCCACGCCGGATGATTCACATGGAAGACGTGATCGGCGTTGAATGAGACGACGGCCGCGTCGAAGGTGATCGTTCCGATCTTCTTCCAGTTCGTGATGTCGCGGCGCTCGCGGATCGGGAGGCCGTGCGTCGTCCCGGTATCGGAGGTCTCGATCTCGAACACGAGCTTGCGTTTCGGCGCGGGATCGCCGGGATCGTAGATGTGGGCCATGATCTCGTCGCGAAAATCGAGATCGTCGCCGGGAATGACCGGCTGCCCCGCGGCGACGGTGAGTTGCATGAACTCCGGCGCGCGCGTCGGCTCGTCAGGCGCTTTCCCGAGCTCCGCGATCGGCCAGACCTGCCGGATGGACGGCTTCTTCTCCGCGATGTTGAGCACCATGCCGGTGAGAAGGATGATCGGCATCCCGCTGCCGCGGCGCGAGACGGTGGTGTTCGGCGCGTTGCGCAGCTTCGCGTCGTTGATGCTCGCCGTGTCCTCGCCTCCGATGTCTTCCTGCGTGATGAAGCACGCCGTCGGCAGCGGCTCGGCGTGGTTCGGATCCGTCGTCGGATAGATGCGGCCAATCATCGACAGCGACCGCGTGTTGCCGCGACGCGTTTCCGTGCAGCAGGTCGAGTAGCGCGCGATGATCAACCCGCGGCTTCCCCCGCGGAAGTAGCCCGTGTACGGCGTGTCCGCGGTGATCTCCCAAACGCCGGTCATGCAGATGCCGTTCGCGTGCAGAAGACGTCGATAGCCCTTGCCGTCCGGCCCCCATCGAAGATCGGAATCGGAGTTGAGGACGCGCCGCGCGGCCGCGAGAAACTGCCACTTCCCGCCGCCGAACATCCCCTTGAGCAGCGGCATGAACGTGACCGGAAACCGCTCCAGCGGCGCGTTCCCCTGCGCACCCCACACCTTCTGATACGGGTTCGCAAAGATCGCATCGCGCACGACGCCGAATCGCGATCGCGCGACACGGCGCTGATCGTCGCTGGTGAAAGCCTGAATGCCGAGGTCGTCGTTGGACATGACGGAATTATGAACTCAATCGGCGCGAGCCACAGAATTCGCCGCGTGGTGTCTGGAGGTGGCAGTCAGGTCCGCACAAGTGACTCCGTGGAAACCGCTCCTCGCCGGCTGCGCAGCGATGGCGTTCGCGACGGTCGCGTTTGCGCCCGTTCAGGGCGCGAGCCGCGGCGTTCGCCTCGCGGAGGACGTGCGCAGTCCGTCCCGAACGTGGGATCCCGAGCAGGCGACAGGCGTGTTCATCGGCGTCCGGCGCTTCGAAGACGCACAGATCATGGAGGTTCGATATGCGGTCGATGATGCGATCGATCTCGCGTACATGTTCGCGCTCGATCGGCACGTGCGACTCGTGCCGCCTCGGCGAGTCGTGCTCCTGATCGAGGGCGTCCCGGTAAAAGAGGAATCGAGACGCCGTCTCGAAGAGCTCAGGAATTCCGGCGCAACCATCAAATTCACGGCGACGACGAACCGGATCAGGAGCGTTCTGCGGCAGCAGGCGGTTGCCGCAGGCTCCAATGGCCTCTTCGTCGTCTCCCTCGCGACGCACGGATTCGTCGAGGCCGATGGGCGTCCGTATCTTCTTGGTTACGAATCGACCTTCCGCGATCACGAAACCGCGCTCTCGACCGATTTCGTGCTCAACGTGATCTCGCAGGCGCCGCGCTCGCTCGTTTTCATCGACGCGTGCCGCGAGCACATCGACAAAAGCACGCGCGGCGGGAAGCCCGATCCACGCACCGTCGCGCCGTCTCTCACGCGACGGATGAAGAGCATCCTCGGCCAGGCCACGTTTTACGCGGCCGCCCAGGGCCGTTACGCGTACGACGATGGCGGCAACGGAGTGTTCACGAAGGCCGTGATCGACGGACTGACCTGCGGCGCGACGGCGGATCGCGGGGTCGTCACCGTTGAAACGCTTCGCACGTTCGTCGGACGCGAGGTGCGGGAATGGATTCGCAAGAATCGCCACGAGTCGATCGATCCCGCCACGCAGACGAGCATCGACGACACCGCGCGGAACATGCCGCTGTCGCACTGCCCGGGACCACCGCCGCCTCCCCCGCCCGCCGGCCCGGCGCGCCTGCTGGTCAGTGGATCGGTCCTGAGCGCGTTTGACGCGCGCGGAGTACGAATCTGGCAGCAGGACGCCGACGCTTCGATCGTTCACGCGAGTCTGGCCGATCTCGACGGCGATTCCGTACGGGAGGTCATCGTGCGAACAGCCATCGGATTCAAGCTCTTCGATCGCTACGGAGCGCAACTGCAACTGTCTCTTCCGTTGCGCGACATCGCGTTCGGCGACGTGTTCCGCAAGCACGAAAACAATGTCGTCGCACTTTTCGGCAATGCGTCAGCGTCGCGTCTGACGATTTTCGACAGCGATGGCCGCCGTCGCTCGATCGCCGATCAAGCGATTCCCTGGACCACCGTGAGGATCGATCGCCCGACCTCCAGCTACGCGCCAAAGCTCATCGTCATTGCCCTACACGCGGTCGCCGTCATGGATCCGAAGAAGCTGACACCGAAATGGATCGGCATGATGCAGCCACCGAACGACACGATCGATCGGCTTCTGATCGTCGACGACGATAACGACGCGACGCGGGACATCGTGCTCTCCACTCACGGCGGCAATACCTTCGTTCTCGATTTCGATGGCCGGATGATCGTGCGGCACGGCGGTCCGGGAGCACCCGACGTTCAGATCAGGTTGCTCCCGGGGAAGCGCACACGCGCCAGGAGCGCGCGCTAAGAACGCACGCGCAGCGAATACGTCGCGACCTGCTCCTCGCGGTCGCCCGTGAAACCGAACACGACCACGCGGTAATCCCCGGGCTTGAGAAACGACTGCGGCACATGAATCGCCAGCGCCTCGTACGGACCCGGTGCCGGTGAGGAATGACTCCACAGCGTGCGGTGCGCCGCGACGTCGATCAGCTCGAGGCGGAACGCGCGGTACTCGCGGGGAGCTCCCTCGGGCACGATGAGAACCGCATCGCCTTTGACGTCGATCGGCGTCGGAGCGCCCGAAGGTCCCCGGTGCGCATCCGAATACAGCAGATGCGTCGGTCCCGCGTGCGGCTCGTCGAGCCTCGCGCGCGTTTGCCACAGCAACACGCCGAAGACGATGGCGACGGCCGCCGCGAGAGCAGTGGCGACAGGCCAGAACTGCACGACGCGGCCGCCCTCACTCTCTTTTTCTTTGAGTCCCATCTTCTTCCGCATCGCGGCGAAGTGCTCCTCGAATTCCGAATCCGAGAGGTAGTCGGGATCGCCGGGCTCCGCGCCCTCCATCGGGAACGGAACCGTCAGGGTGCCGGCGAGCTCCGGATAGAACACCAGTTTTTCACGCATGCGCGCTTCCTCCTCGGCCGGCAGCTCTCCGCGCGAGTACGCAAGCAGCTCTTCCGCCGTCGGCGGAGGACCCACTCTGCGGCGTCCGTCCTCCGTTAGCTGATCGTGGACGATTTGCCAGTCCGGCTTCGTGATCATGATTCGTCCTCCGGGAGACTCAACTCTTCTCCCAGTTTCTCGCGAAGGATTCGCTTCGCATCACGGATTCGTGATTTCACGGCATCCATCGAGATCCGCAGGATTTTCGATATTTCGATGTATTTGTAACCACTGACCCATAGCAGGAGGCATTCCCGCTGGGCGGGCGAGAGTTTATCGATGGCATCCCGCAGCAGTCTCCGTTGCCGGGCCGCCTCTTCGCGATCCGCGTAGTCGGGTCCCGCTGGCGCAACAGGCTCGCTTTTTCGCGCTTCAGGATCATCGATGTTGATGACCGTGGCGCTTCGTTTTCGCGTTTTGGCCGCCCGGAACCAATTGAAGGCGACGTTCCGGGCGATCGTCTCGAAGAACGCCCACTCCGCATCGCCGCGATATTCGCCCATCGCTTCGTAAAACCGCGTGAACGCGTCCTGCGCGAGCTCTTCCGCATCCTCCTGCGAAAAACGGAACGCGCTCATGTAGTAACGGACGACGCGCCAGTAGTACTTCTGATAGAGGACCCTGAATCGCTCGTCGCGGCCGCTGTTATCATTTCGCTTCATCGCCGCTCTCGTTCCCGCTGATTCCGCAGTTTATGGCCTGCCATGAAACAACTCGCGCTCTTCGTGTTCCTTCTGAGCAGTTACGCGACTTCCTGCCATCCCATAGACACGGAAAAAGACACGGTGTGGGACAGGACGGAAGAGCCGTTCCTCGAGGGCGCGCAATGGAGAGACTGCACGCGACGCCCGCTCGGCGCCGATCGCGTCGTGGAGGATGTTCAGTGCGTTCCGGCCCGCACGACCATCGAGGAGAACTGTGCGCCGATCGAGAATTCGCCGGCCGAGGCGCGACGGATGCTTCGCAGCCGGAAATGCACCGACGCGGCACTGGAAGCCCTGAAGGCTTTCGCGAGTGAAGATCCTCGCGTCTGGAGCGACGTCGCGGCCGCGTATTACATCCGCGCGCAACGCGACGATCATGCGTCCGATCTTCTTCGCGCATTCGATGCCGCCGATCGCGCCGTCGTCGCGGCGCCGAAGGACAGGGGTGCGCGTTTCAATCTCGCGTTGATCGACGAGGCAGTCGGTCTGCCGGAAGATGCGGTCGCGAACTGGAAGGCGTATCTCGCTCTCGATCAGACCTCAGGCTGGTCGGGGGAAGCGCGCGAACGGCTGCAGCGGCTCGAGCGCCAGATTGTACGGACCGGCGAGAGCCGCTGGACGCTCTGTCGAAAACAATTGCCGGGTGCATTGCGCGCGAATGATTTCCCGAACATTCAGGAGCTCGTCAAGGACTTTCCGCGCTCCGCGCTCGCGTATTTTGAAACGGAGGTTCTACCTGACGGCGATCCCAATGGATTGTTGGCGCGAGCGCTGTCGGCACGGCTCGGCAATGACCGGTACGTCCTCGACGTGGCCGCCGCCGCGGCGCGGAATCGAGCCGGACATGAGGCCATTCGAGCGGCCCGCGGAATCGGTCTGCTCGAATGGCAGTCGAGTGCGGACGCTTATGCAAAAGCTGCCGGGTTACTGCGCCGCGGCGGGAGCCCTCTTGATCTCGAAGCCCGGATCGGACGCGTCCTCGCGCTCTCGTTCGACAGGGATTATGCCGGTGATCCAGCGGACCTGATGGTCCCGATCGAACGCGAAGTGCGAGCGCGGGGCTACCTTTATCTGCTGGCATGGCTGCAGGCGACGCGCTCGTCGATTCGTTTTCGGCAGAGCCGGTATCTCGAGTCGTTTGCGGACGCGGATGAAGCGCGAGCTCTTTACGAGCGTCTCGATGACGGCGAGAACCTCGCCAGCATCGACCGTTCGACCAGCGGCACTTATCAACTGGCCGGTCAGACCGAGTTGGCGTGGCGTGACGGATTGCTGGCGTTGCGTCAGCTGCCGCACGTGGTCACGCGGCGAATCAAACAGACGGTCGACGGCGAGGTCGGAAACGCGGTGCTCGCTCTCGGTTACCCGCGCGTCGCGATTCGTTTTCATAATGCCGCCGTCGCGTTGTACGAGAAGGAACTGCGCACCACGGCACCCGAAGCCGTCGATGCGATCACCTCCGGCACTTATCCGCTGATGGCCATCGCTCTGCGCAGTCGTGCCGAAGCGAAGCTGGCCTCGGGCGACGTCGCCGGAGCGCGGAGTGATCTGCAGAGAGCGAGGCCGCTCGCGTCGGCCAGAGACCTCGATGCACTGCGGTTGCTCGAGCTTCGTCTCGCGCAGGCGGAAGCCAGAACGCTTCTTAAAGCGGATCCGGCGCGCGCGGCTGCTGAATTCAGCAGTGCCCTCGAGCAATTGAATCCGAGCGAACAGCGGAGCTCGCGCGCGGGCCTTCTCTCCGAGCGCGCCGAGGCATACCGGCTTGCCGGCCGCGACGCGGAGGCGGAGCGCGACCTGCGCGGCGCGCTTCTGGAACTTCAGAAAGAGGAAGCGCAACTGCTGGCGACTCGAAAGCCGGGAGAAGGCGAAAGTCTCTGGACGACCTATTTCGAACGCTTCAATGACACTTATCGGCGACTGATTCGATCGCTCGCCGATCAGGGACGTGGAGTCGAGGCCTTCCCTTATGCGGAACGATCGCACTCGCTCGAGCCGATCGATCTGATCCTGCAGCGTCCAATCGTTCCGGACGGTTTTCGGGCCATCGCAGCGAACGACGATCCTCTGAAGGCGATTCAGGTAGCGCTGCCGAACGGCACGTTTCTCATTCAATACTTTCTGACGACGGATCACGCCTGTACGTGGGTCATCTCACGCGATGCGATTCGTTTCCTCGACCAGGAAGTAACCTCCGGCGACGTCGAGCGCTGGAGCGAGGCGCTGCAGCGCGCCGGGCGCGATCGGGACATCGTGACGTTCGCCGCCAACCTCAACGCGCCGTTCGAGAAGCTGATCGCGAGGCCGCTCGCGGAGATCTCGAAGATGACCGGCGGTCGATCGCCGTCGCGCATCGTGCTCATTCCGGACAGGGTGATGTATGGTCTTCCATTTGCCGCCCTTCGCGATCCCGCGAACGGTCAGTACCTGATCCAGAAGTTCCCGATCGAGATCGCGGCCAGCGCGAGACTCTATGTTTTCTCGCTGATGCGGAGTCGTGACCTTTCCGCGAGCGAACCATCCGCACTGCTCATCGGCGATCCCGCCTTCGACACGAACCTGAAATTCGCGCAGGGCCTGGAGCGGCTTCCCGGGGCGCGTGCCGAGGTCGATGAAATCCGGCAGTTCTATGAGCCTGACGTGGACGTTCGCACGGGAGAACAGGCCACCGTCGCGGAATTCCTCGCCCGCGCCCGCAACAAATCAATCGTGCACATCGCCGCGCACACAGTCGTCAATGCAGTCAACCCGTGGCGTTCCCTTCTTCTTTTCGCGAAAACGGACAGGGACCATGGCGTCATTGAAGCGCAGGATCTCGTTTCCCGTCTGAGTCTCGATCGCACACGCCTCGTCGTGCTCGCTGCCTGCAGCAGCGCGGGAGGCCTGCCCGTCGGTTCCGCGGGTCTGGCGCCGCTGGTGCGGCCGCTCATCACCGCCGGTGTTCCGGCCGTCGTCGGCAGTTTGTGGGACGTGGATGACACCACAACGAAGGAGGTCTTCGTGTCTTTCCATCGTTACTACAGGCAGAGCGGCGACGCTGCAGCGGCATTGTGGACCGCACAGAACGAGCTGCTCACAACAAAACGATACGACCTGAGGTCGGTCATGGCGTGGGCACCCTTCGAGGTGATCGGTCATACCGGACCCGACGCCACCGGGGCCTCATACGGAGGAACACCTTGTCTTCATTCATCGTACGGATCTTCTTCACGGGGATGCTCGCATTCGTCTCCAATGAGGATCACACACAGCTCGACGTTCTCTTTCTCAATGTCGGCCACGGGCACGAGCTCTCCGACGGAACCACTCTCTCGCAGCACAAACCCCTCGTTCTGGCGCGCGGCGGATCGTGCACCGGCGACTGTCCGCGCCGCGACGGCGCCATCGCCGGGCATCTCTTCAACGACAAGACCGGCGGCGTCGCGAAGGACTCGCTCGAAGCCGCCGTCAGCGGCGCATGGCAGGTCACGGGATCCGATATCACGCTGCAGAAAGGCAGCACGAACGATCCCGACCTCCCAGCGCTCAGTTTCACGACCGGCGTGCGGAACGGCATCACGCCGACGACGTCCGCCGAGCGGGAGGATTACACGTGGCTCGCGAATCTGCATTCCATCTGTCCGACTTGCGGCTTCAATGAGCAAGTGCTCGACACCGTGCCGCCGTCGTCTCTCGTCGCCGCGCGCTTTCGTCTGCGCAATGGACGCGTTCACACGTACTCGATCGCGCGCATCGGCAGCAATGTAACTCCCGTTCACTTCCAGCGCGCCGACGGCGAGGGCAGCACGTCGTCCTATTCGCAGGCGATCGCGACGTGGATGGCCGCGGACATCGAAGTCGAAGGCGACAGCATCGAGCTCGTCGAAACGAAATACGACAACAGCACCGGCCGCACGATGACGCTCACGCCCGACTCGAACGGTAACGTGGAAATCGCCGTGCTCAACGTGCCGCAGGTCGTGCCTGTCGCGCCAACGGAAACGGCCGGCATCGGCCGCCACTTCGAGGTGTTTTACAACATTACCGCGGATCCTCCCGCGGCCGCTTCACGTCCCGTGCCGCAGGCCGGCGCCGCGGCGGGCGCTCCGTCGTACGACGAAACGACGTGGGCGTCGGTGCACCCGTCGACCGCGATGTGGTCGGATCTGCTCAACGCGCTCCGTCTCAATCCCGGCCGCTCCAACTACGACGTTCTTCTCTGTCCCCCGGCGTCACCGAATTTCCCGTGATTCCGGACGGCTCGCCACCTCGAGGTGGCGAGCCGCATGTCGGAGGCAAGCGATGACCCGTATGAATTTCGTCGCCCTCTTCCTCATGATCGTCGCGGCCGCATGCGACTCGAATCCGCATCCGGCAACCGTCAATGCGCATGTCGTGGCCGCGAATGCGCTCACGCGCGAATACGCGCAGTCGCGACTCGCCCGATGGAGCCTGAAGGCGCGCGCGGCGGGCAGCGATTGCGATGTCCTGTTCGTGGAGACGCCGATGATTCTTGACGACGCGCTCGTCGAGGCGCTTCATTACGGCGCCGGCGCGTATGCAATTCACATCGGCGGCGTCGACCGTTTCTGTCGCGAGCGGGCCTTCCGCGGCACGGCTTACAGGGATCGCTCGGGGCGCGTCCGGACGTTCGGTGAGGTCGGCAGCGCCGAAGCTGCGGGATTGAAACCGTGTCGCTAACGTACGGAAAGCGCCCTCACACAAAAATCCGCGCTTCCTTCAACTCCCTCAGCTTGTCCCGGATCTCCGCCGCGCGCTCGAAGTCCAGGTTCTTGGCGGCCTCCTTCATCTCCTTCGTCAGGCGGCTGATCGCTTTGTCGAGGTCTTCGCCGTCGGCGAGGTCGAGTTTCGAGCGCTGGCCCGGGAGGGGGACGTCGAGGTAGTCGAGGTTGGCCATTTTCACGAGGTCGGAGTCGATCGATTTGATGATCGTTGCCGGCTCGATGCCGTGCTCCTCGTTGTATTTCTTCTGCACTTCGCGGCGGCGGTTGGTTTCGTCGATGGCCCAGCGCAGGGAATCGGTGATCTTGTCCGCATAGAGATACGCGACGCCATTGAGATGGCGCGCGGCGCGGCCGATGGTCTGGATCAGCGAGGTCTGAGAGCGGAGGAATCCTTCCTTGTCGGCATCGAGGATCGCGACCGCGGAGCACTCCGGCACGTCGAGTCCTTCGCGCAGGAGGTTGATGCCGATGAGCACGTCGAAGACGCCGAGGCGGTAGTCGCGGAGGATGGCGATGCGCTCGAGCGTTTCGACGTCGCTGTGCAGGTAATTGACCTTGATCCCGAGCTCCATCAGGTACCGCGTCAGATCCTCGGCCATCCGTTTGGTCAGCGTCGTCACCATCACACGCTCACTGCGCGCGGTGCGCTCTTTGATGACGCCGATCAGGTCGTCGACCTGTCCTTTGACCGGCCTGATGACGATGTCGGGATCGAGGAGTCCCGTCGGACGGATCACCTGCTCCGCGAACAGCCCGCCCGTTTTCTCGAGCTCGTACGGTCCGGGCGTCGCCGAGACGTAAATGAGCTGATGCATCTTCGATTCGAACTCGACGAACGACAGGGGACGGTTGTCGATGGCGCTCGGCAGGCGGAATCCATATTCGACGAGGGTCTGCTTGCGCGCGCGGTCGCCGCCCCACATCGCGCGCACCTGCGGAACCGTCTGGTGCGACTCGTCGATGATCATCAGGAAATCGTCCGGGAAATAATCGATCAGCGTCGGCGGCGGCTCTCCCGGCGCGCGGCCCGACAGATGCCGGGAGTAATTCTCGATGCCGTTGCAATAACCGAGCTCCGCGATCATTTCGAGATCGAACATCGTCCGCTGCGACAGGCGCTGCGCTTCGAGCAGACGCTCATTCGCGCGCAGCTCGACGACACGCTCATCCAATTCCTTGCGAATGTTGTCCATCGCCACGAGGAGTCGCTGCCGCGGCGTGACGTAGTGCGTGCGCGGATAGACCGCAAGGCGATCGTGCGTTTTGTCGGAAGATCTTCCGGTAATGGGATCGATGCGCGTGATGCGGTCGATCTCGTCGCCGAAGAATTCGATGCGCACGGCATCGTCCTCGTACGCCGGCCACAGCTCGAGCACGTCGCCGCGCACGCGGAAATTGCCGCGGGCGAGGTCGTACGGCGTGCGCTCGTACTGCATCTCCGTCAGCTTGCGCAGATACTCGGTCATCGGCCGTTCGGAGCCGCGCTCGAAGAACAGCAGCATTCCGTAATAGAGCTCGGGATCGCCGATGCCGTAAATGCACGACACCGACGCGACGATGATGACGTCGCGGCGCTCGAACAATGACTTCGTCGCGGCGAGGCGCAGCTTGTCGATCTCGTCGTTCTTCGTCATCTCCTTTTCGATGTACAGATCCGTCTGCGGGATGTAAGCCTCGGGCTGGTAATAGTCGTAATACGAGACGAAATACTCGACGCGATTCTCGGGAAAGAAGTTCTTGAACTCCTGATAGAGCTGCGCGGCGAGGATCTTGTTGTGACTGAGGACGAGCGTCGGACGATTGACGGCCTCGATCACCTTCGCCACCGTGAACGTCTTGCCGGAGCCGGTGACGCCGAGGAGAACCTGATGTTTGTCGCCGTTGACGACGCCCTCTGAGAGCTGGCGAATGGCCTCGGGCTGATCGCCCTGGGGCTGGAATGTGGAAGTCAGTTTGAACGAGGTCATTTGCGCTTTGCGGAGGCGTTCACTTTCTGCGCGGCGGCGATGATCTGTCCAACCTCGTTCGCGTGCAGCTTCTCGTCGGACGTCGATCTCTCCATCGTCTGCAGCAGCGGCTGGATCTTTGTGACGCTGAGGCGCTCGGTGCGGAGGTTCTCGCGCATCGTTTTGATCTCGCGCTCGAGATCCTGCTCTTGCGCGGCGCTGACGTCGGGCTGATACATGCCGCGCATCTCCCCCATCGTCATCCCGAACGTGAGGTCGAGCAGTTGCGCGAAGCCGCCGCGGGCGAGATACGCGCCGCCCGCGAAAACGATCACGAGGATGAGCAGCGCGAGGCCGCCGCAGCCGAGGGGAACCCACGCCGGAAGCATCCGGCCGCCGGGAGGCGACGAGTAATAATTCGCCGGCCACCGGAAGCGGGATGACGTCTGCGGCTGCGGTTCAGAGGGCGGTGTTTCGACGAAATTAGCCGTCGTCATTGGGGGCGAAAAATGTATCATGGGCGACGGTTCTTATCGGCCACAACTGATTTGTAACGAAGGGAAACCGCTGTACCGATGCCACCTCTCTCCAACGTTACGGTTCTGATCCTCGACGACAATCCTCTCGTGCTGAAGCTCGGGCGAGCTCTGCTGGAGCGCGAGGGCTGCATCGTGCTGACCGCGTCGAGCTGGATCGAGTTCAATCACGTCCTCGCGGGCAACACGCCGGACATCATTTTCCTCGACGTGAACCTTCCCTCGATCAAGGGCAACCGCCTCAGCGAAGTTCTCAAGTCGCAGTCGAACAAGAAGGACATCCCGATCGTCCTGATCTCCGACCTTCCGGAGAAATCGCTGCTGGAGATGTTCCCCAGTTCCGGCGCGAACGACTGGATGCGCAAGCCGCTCACGCGCGACAAGATGGTCGCGATGATCTCGAAGTACGTGAGCGGAGCGGCTTAGCGCGCAATGGCCTTCAGTTAGGGATTCGGCGCCCCTCATCCGGCCTTCGGCCACCTTCTCCCCGTCAAGCGGGGAGAAGGGCCACGCGAGGGGTGGTGGCCCCTCGCCCCGCTTGCGGGGAGAGGGTGGCGCGAAGCGCCG
>Ga0075425_100001900_pt1 | contig 20571 bp, 15 predicted proteins | sample SoiMethybrSBSTD4_FD_75300 | JGI IMG/M metagenome (GOLD analysis project Ga0075425, IMG submission 75300) | Bulk soil microbial communities from a Populus tree surrounding site in Tennessee, USA - Soil MetaG P. TD hybrid SBSTD4 | ecosystem: Environmental > Terrestrial > Soil > Tree plantation... | reverse complement strand
CGCCAGATCCAGCAGCGCGCGCATGCGTCCGAGCCGCCACCGCGCGGCACGGCTCGCACGGGGATTCCAGCCGACCCCGAGCTCGGGGTCGGAGAAGCTGAGCAGCCACTCGAGCGATGACCGGCGCACGGACGCGCGGATTGTGGCGCCATACCATCGGACGTGGGAGCAAGACCGATTTGATCGAGGACCTCGACGGCGTGATCGAGCCGCGCCCTTCATGGCCCGCGCGGTGGCTGCTGCCGCTCGCCGGAGGAATGCTCCTGGCCGTCGTGCTCGCGACGAGCTTCCTGCGCGTGGAGCCGGCCCGGGTGAATGTGCTCGATGCGGCGCCGCCGGCGACCGGGATCAAGGCCATCGAGCTGCCGCGCACGCTCGCGACGCTCGAGACGCGCCTGCAGTTCTCCGGCGTGACCGGACTGACCAGCATGGAGATGAGCGACGGCTTCCGCGATACCTACGTCCTCGGGGACGGGCGCCGCGTGATCGTGATCGAGTATCCCGATCCGGCGAATGGCGCGCTCATCGCGCCGGCCGCGCGGACCAAGGTGCCCGTGCGCGGAGTCAACGGCGCGATCTTCGACACCCTGCAGGCCAGCCAGCCGAGGGCGATCGCGTGGGTCGCGGACGGCATGCAATACCAGGTCGGCGGCGCGTTCTCGTCCGACGAGCTGATCAGCCTCGCGGAGCAGCTGCGATAACGGTGCGTGTAAGGTGCTTCGCACCTTTCCACGCGTCGCTCGTCCTCACGACCGAGCAAGCTCGGTCTCTCGTCCTCGCTAGCGTGTACTGTCCGCAGCCGTGATGGAGGGACGTGTGGCATGACGAAGGTGAAGGCCGCGCTCGTGCAGGCGGCCTGGACCGGCGACAAGGACTCGATGGTCGAGCGGCACCTGCGGCACATCGACGATGCCGCGAAGCAGGGCGCGCAGGTCATCTGCCTGCAGGAGCTCTTCTACGGCCCGTACTTCTGCCAGGTCGAAGATAAGAAGGGCTACGCCTACACCGAGAAGATCCCTGACGGCCCGACGACGAAGCTCATGCAGGAGCGGGCCAAGAAGCACTCGATGGTGATCATCGCGCCGATGTACGAAGAGGATCAGCCGGGCATCTACTACAACACCGCCGCCGTGATCGACGCCGACGGGAAGTACCTCGGCAAGTACCGCAAGACCCACATCCCGCACCTTCCCGGCTTCTGGGAGAAGTTCTACTTCCGGCCCGGCAACATGGGTTACCCGGTGTTCGACACCGCGGTGGGAAAGGTCGGCGTGTACATCTGCTACGACCGGCACTTCCCCGAGGGCGCGCGGATGCTCGGCCTCCACGGCGCCGAGCTTGTGTTCATCCCGTCCGCGACGTCGCGCGGCCTGTCGATGCATCTCTGGTTCATCGAGCAGACCGCCCACGCGATCGCCAACGGCTACTGGGTCGGGACGATCAACCGCGTCGGTGTCGAGAGCGAATTCGGGAAGAACGAGTACTACGGGTCGTCCTACTTCGCCGACCCACGCGGCAAGATCGTCGCGCAGGCGTCCGACAAGGACGAGCAGCTCCTCGTGGCCGACCTCGACATGGACCTCGTGCGCGAGGTCCGCGACACCTGGCAGTTCTACCGCGACCGCCGGCCCGACATGTACGCGGACATAGGGGCCCCATGAGGGAGCGGGAAGCGCGGACGAACGCCGAACTTCAACTGGTGGCCGCGTAGTGGCCCTTCGCCCCGCGCTCAATCACATCGGCGGGGCCTGGGTCGAGTCGTCGTCGCACGCGACGGTCGAGGATCGCGATCCAGCCCACAGTGACCGGATCCTCGCGAACGCGACGGCGTCGACCGCCGCCGACATCCGCTACGCGATCGACGCCGCGGCGCAGGCGTTCCCCGAATGGCGCGCGACGCCGGCGCCGCAGCGCGGCGACATCGTCCGCAAGGCCGCCGACCTCATGGAGCGCCGCCGGGATCAGCTCGCGCGGCTCCTCACCCAGGAAGAGGGCAAGGTCCTGGCGGAATCGTTCGCCGAGGTCGACCGCGCGATCGCGAACGTGCGGTTCTCGAGCGGCCAGGGGACCCGCCTCACCGGCGAGACCATCCCGTCGGCCCAGCGTGGAACGCTCATCTACACGACCCGGGAGCCACTCGGCGTCGTCGCCTGCGTGACCCCGTGGAACTTCCCGATCGCCATTCCCGCCTGGAAGATCGCGCCGGCGCTCGTCGCGGGCAACACGGTCGTGTTCAAGCCGGCGTCGCTCACGCCGCTCTGCGCGACCGAGGTCGTGCAGTGCTTCCTCGACGCCGGGCTGCCCGATGGCGTGCTCAACCTCGTCCTCGGCTCGGGCGAGGCGCTCTCGAGCGGGCTCGTCGACGACGAGCGGATCAAGGCGATCTCGTTCACCGGCTCGTCGGCCGTGGGTCGCGCGCTGTACGCGCAGGCCGCGAAGCGCCTCTGCAAGGTCCAGCTCGAGATGGGCGGGAAGAACGCGGTCATCGTGCTCGCCGACGCGGATCTCGAGAAGGCCGCCGAGAGCGTCGCGTCCGGCGCGTTCGGCGCGACGGGTCAGCGCTGCACGGCGACGAGCCGGGCCGTGGTCGCGACGCCGCTGCTGGCGGACTTCGTGAAGCTTCTCGGCACGAAGGCCGAGTCATTCATGCCCGGCGACGGCCTCGCCGACGGCGTGAAGATGGGGCCGCTCGTCGACGCGTCGCAGCTCAAGAAGGTCCGCGCGAAGATCGCCGATGGCAAACGGGAGGGCGCCACGCTCGTGCGCGATGGGACCGACCCGGGCATGAACGACGGCTACTTCGTCGCGCCCACGATCTTCACCGAGGTCGATCCGCGGATGAGTGTCGCGCAGGACGAGATCTTCGGCCCGGTGGTGAGCGTCATCCCCGCGGACGACCTGGAGTCGGCGCTCGCGAAGGCGAACGCGGTCGGGTACGGACTGTCATCGTCGATCTACACGCGCGACCTGCACTCGGCATTCCGGTACGCGGAGGCGTCGGAGGCCGGGATGCTCCACGTGAACCTGCCGACCTTGGGTGGTGAGGCGCACGTCCCGTTCGGTGGGATCAAGGACTCGGGCTTCGGCGATCGCGAGTGCGGGACCGCCGCGTTCGACTTCTTCACCGAGCAGCGCGTGGTGTACGTCGGGTACTAGGTGTCCCGAGTGCGGCGCGCCGGGCGCCGCGACGAGCGAGGCGTGCGAGAAGCGGTTCCAGGATCTCGGGGCGGAGCGGTTCGATGACTCGGAGCTCGCCTCGGACTGGCGGCTCATCGTCGACTGCTACTCCGTGCAGCACGACAGGTACATCTTGTCGGGCCGTTCGCTCGCCGCGCACCTGACCGGTGTCGGGATCGCGCTCGAGCACGCCGGCGACGAGTCGCTGCTGCGCGCGGTGCAGCAATGGCTCAGCCGGACGCGCGAGCTGCCGAAGCCGGCGGTGCCGGCGTTCCGCGGCGACGTGACCATCGACGACGTGATCGCGGCGGCGCCCGAGGATCGGCACCCGGTCGTTCTGCGCTGGGCAGCATCGGTCTGGTCGGCATGGGCTGCGCACCACGCGCTCGCCCGGAGCTGGATCGCGTCCGCTAGGAGGCCTTGACCCCCGCGACGAGCTTCGCGACCGCTTCCTTCGCATCGCCGAACAGCATCTGGGTCTTCGGGTCGAGGTAGAGATCGTTGTCGATGCCGGCGAACCCCGGCTTCATGCTCCGCTTGATCACGATGATCTGCTGCGCCTTGTCGACGTCGAGGATCGGCATGCCGTAGATCGGGCTGCCCTTCGTGCTGCGCGCCGCGGGATTCGTCACGTCGTTCGCGCCGATCACCAGGGCGACATCCGCGCGTGGGAACTCCGGGTTCACCGCGTCCATGTCCATGAGCTTCTCGTAGGGCACGTTCGCCTCCGCCAGGAGCACGTTCATGTGCCCCGGCATCCGACCCGCGACCGGGTGGATCGCGTACACGACGTTCACGCCGCGCGACTCGAGCAGGTCGGCGAGCTCGCGCACGTTGTGCTGGGCTTGCGCGACCGCGAGGCCGTAGCCGGGCACGATGATCACGTTCCGTGCGTACGCGAGCAGCGTCGCCGCGTCCTCCGCGGTCGTCGAGCGCACCGTCCGGCCGTCGTCCGCGCGCATCGCTCCGCCGGTCTCCGCGCCGCCCGCGGGCGCCGCGCCGAAGGCCCCGAACAGGACGTTGGCGATCGACCGGTTCATCGCCTTGGACATGAGGCGGGTGAGGATCGTGCCCGAGGCGCCGACGAGCGTTCCGGCCACGATGAGCAGCTGGTTCCCGAGCACGAAGCCCGCGGCCGCCACGGCCAGGCCGGTGAACGCGTTGAGCAGCGAGATCACCACCGGCATGTCGGCGCCGCCGATCGGCATGACCAGGGCGATGCCGAACAACAATGCGAGCAACGCGACGCCGGCCATCACGAGGAACTGCGGCACGGTCATCCAGCCGGCGACGGATGCGGTGAGCAGCAGCGAGAGCACGATCATCCCGCCGAACAGCACGCTCGTGACGATCTGCTGGCCGCCGTACTTGAACGCGCGCGGCGTGATGAGCCCCTGAAGCTTCCCGAACGCGATCGCGCTGCCCGAGAAGGAGACCGCGCCGATCATGAGCCCGAGCATCGAGCTGATCGCTTCGCCGGGCGTGACGCCGGGGCCGCCTGCGCCGAGGCCGCGCATGAGCTCGAGGATCGAGACGAGCGCGGCTGCTCCGCCGCCCGCTCCGTTGAAGAGGGCGACCATCTGCGGCATCGCGGTCATCTTCACGACGCGGGCGCCGACGAACCCGGCGGCGCCGCCGATCAGGAGCCCGGCGACGGTGACGATGAGGCCGGTCGTCCCGTAGCTCTGGAACTCGACGTCGAAGAACGTCGCGGCGACCGCGAGCAGCATGCCGGCCGCCGCGATCCGGTTGCCGTTCACCGCGGTCTTCGGGCCGGAGAGGCCCTTGAGCCCGAGCACGAACGTCACCGCGGCGATGAGGTAGGTCAGCGGGATGAGCGTGTGGAGATCCACTAGGCCTTCGGCCCCGGCCGCTGACCGGGCTTCTGCTTGAACATCGCGAGCATCCGGTCGGTCACCACGAAGCCGCCGACCACGTTCGCGGTACCGAGGACGACCGCGAAGAACCCGAGCGCGAGCCCGAGCGGACCGCCGATGGCAGCCGACACGAGCATCGCGCCGATGACGATGATCCCGTGGATCGCGTTCGCGCCGGACATGAGCGGCGTGTGGAGCGTCGAAGGGACCTTCGAGATGACCTCGAAGCCCACGAAGATCGCGAGGATGAATACGTACAGCCCGACGATCGCTTCGGCGCTCATGCCTTCTCCAGCCTGTCCTTCGTCGCCGCGTGCACGACCTCGCCCTGGTAGGTGATCAGGGCGCCCTTGACGATCTCGTCCTCCCGGTCGAGCGCGAGCGCGCCATCCTTCACAAGGAGGCCGAGAAGCGCGCCGACGTTGCGCGAGTACAGCTGGCTCGCGTGCACCGAGACGGTGCTGGGCCAGTTCACCTCGCCGTGGATCGTCACGCCCTCCTTCACGACCGTCTCGCCGGGTGAGGTGAGCTCGCAGTTGCCGCCCATCTCCGCGGCGAGGTCCACGATCACCGATCCGGGCTTCATCGCCTTGACCATGTCCGCGGTCACCAGGATCGGCGCCCGCCGGCCGGGCACGAGCGCCGTGGTGATCACGACGTCGGCGTCCTTCACGTGCGTGCCCACGAGCTCCTGCTCCTTGCGGTGCGCTTCCTCGGAGAGCTCCTTCGCGTAGCCGCCGGTGCCTTCGCCCTGCTCGCCGAGCTCGATCTCGAGGAACTTCGCGCCAAGGCTCTGGACCTGCTCCTTCACCACGGGCCGGGTGTCGAAGGCTTCGACGACCGCACCGAGCCGGCGCGCGGTCGCGATGGCCTGCAGGCCGGCGACGCCCGCGCCCAGAACGAGGACGCGCGCCGGCGTGACGGTGCCCGCGGCGGTCGTGAGCATCGGGAAGAACTTGGGCAGCGAGTTGGCCGCGGCGACGACGGCCTTGTATCCGGCGATGTTGCTCTGCGACGACAGCGAGTCCATGGGCTGCGCCCGCGTGACCCGCGGGATCGCGTCCATGCTGATCGCGGTCGTCCGCCTGGCCGCGAGCGCGCGGACGGTGTCCGCGTTCGTGAGCGGCTGGATCGTCGCGATGAGCGTCGCCCCCTCGCGCAGGAGCGCGATCTCCTCGGCCGACGGCTTCTGGACCTTGACCACGAGATCGGCGCCGAACGCGGCGCTCCGGTCGCCGACGGCCGCGCCGGCCTTGCGGTACGCCTCGTCGTCATGCCCGCTCCCGGTGCCGGCGCCGGACTCGACGACGACTTCGGTCCCGGCCTTCGTGAGCCTGCCCACCGCCTCCGGCACGAGCGCGACGCGCCGTTCGCCGGGCACGGTCTCTCGCGGCACTCCGACCTTCATCTGATGGCGAAAAGTTAGCAGGTCAACGCGTTGGTCGCGTCGGGCTAGCCGGAGGTGGCGGCCGCCTCCGCGAGCCCGAGGGCCTTCTTCGCGTCCGCGATGGGCAGCTGGTAGATCGTCGACTGCCAGGCGACCTTGAATCCGAGCTGAGTGTTGATGCCGAGCATCTGCGCGTTCGTGTTCGCGTTGCCCGTCCGGATGAGCTTGGCCGCCGGTCGCTCACGAAGGATCCGGTCGAGCATCGCGGCCTTCATCCACAGCCCGAGGCGGTGACCACGGTGCGGGTCGACCACGGCGGTGCCCTGCTGCCAAATGACCCAGGGTTGCTTCGGGTCGTAGGTCACGTCGGTGAATCCGGCGCCCTGGCCCGTCGCTTCGTGGACCGCGAGCAGGAGCCACCACTCGATCCCGACCTGTTTGAACCAGTTCTCCCGGTCGCGGACCTGCTCTTCGGTGAGCTTCCAATCGGCCATCTTGAGGTCGCCCTTCGGCGCGTCATTCATGCCGTTCGACGAATCGATGTAGGCCTGGATGAGCCGGTCGGGGACCACGCCGTCGATCCGCTCGAGCCTGTACCCAGCGGGATCGAGCGTGGCCCATTCGGCGATCTTGGCTCGATCGACCGACCCGATGTCGAGCTGGTTCGTCTTCATCGGGAGACCGGGCTTCCCGCCGGCCGCGTCGAGGAATGCCGAGCCCGCCGGCACGCGGTCGTTCGTCATTCCCATGAACACGAGCTCGGGGTGCTGGCCCTCGCACGCGCGCACGAACTCGCGGAACAGTGCGGTGCCGAGACCCTTGCGGCGATGTTGCGGGTGGACCTGGATCTCCGACCACATGATGTGGGCGTTCTCAGGCTCGTTGAGGCTGCGGCCGCCGCCAACGAAGCCGACGACATTTCCGGATGCATCACGGGCACGGACCCGCGCGCTCCATTGGTTCTGCGGCTTCGAGCGCAGCCGGGCAAGGATCGCCGGAAGCGGACGCAGCGGCTCCTCAGGGACGACCTCAGCGCTCATCGCCTGGAAGAGCCGCGCGATCGCCTCCTGCTCGGCCTGAGGCAGCTCGGCTGGCTCCACGTGGTCGAGGGTGTACCCGTTCACATCCATGCCGAGAGCGTACCCGCCGGGCGTGGCCGGACCATCAACCGCGATACGTTCGGGGTAGCATCGCCGCCGCGACACGGGGGAGGGCAATGGCCAAGACGCTCATCACCGGCGGCACGATCGTTACCGCCGCCGACACGTACAAGGCCGATGTGCTGATCGACGGCGAGAAGGTCGCCGCGATCGGGAGCGGGCTCAAGGCGGCCGGCGCGAAGCGGATCGACGCGAGCCGCAGGTACGTGATCCCCGGCGGCATCGATGTCCACACGCACATGGAGCTGCCGTTCGGCGGCACGATGGCCTCGGACGATTTCGAGACCGGCACGACGGCCGCCGCGTTCGGCGGGACGACGACCATCGTCGACTTCGCCGTGCAGGGATTCGGCGAGCCGCTCGAGAAGGCCCGCGACGCGTGGATGAAGAAGGCGCGCGGCAAGGCGGTCGTGGACTACGGGCTGCACATGATCGTGCGCGATGTGTCCGACAAGGTCCTCCGCGAGATGCAGACGATGGTCGCGGACGGGATCACGAGCTTCAAGCTGTTCATGGCCTATCCGGGCGTCTTCATGGTCGACGACGCGGCGATCTTCAAAGCGCTCGTCCGCAGCGCGGAGATCGGTGCGCTCATCTGCATGCACGCCGAGAACGGCGGCGTGATCGACGTGCTGGTGAAGAAGGCTCTCGCGGCAAAGCACACCGAGCCGAAGTGGCACGCCCTGACCCGGCCGCCCGAGGCGGAAGGTGAGGCCACCGGCCGCGCGTTCCGGCTCGCCGAGATGGCCGGCGGCGTGCCGCTCTACATCGTCCATCTCTCGGCGGCGCAGGCGCTCGAGCAGGTGCGGCTGTTCCGCGATCGCGGGCTCCCCGCGTACGCCGAGACCTGCCCGCAGTACCTCTTCCTCAGCTACGACAACTATGAGGAGCCTGGGTTCGACGGCGCGAAGTACGTGATGTCGCCGCCGCTCCGTCCGAAGTGGCACCAGGACGAGCTCTGGAAGGGGCTACAGAAGAACGACCTGCAGGTCGTCTCGACGGATCACTGCCCGTTCTGCATGAAGGAAGGCTTCATGGGGCTTCCGAAGCAGAAGGAGCTCGGGAAGGGGGACTTCTCGAAGATCCCGAATGGCGCGCCGGGCGTCGAGACGCGCATGGCCCTGCTCTTCGACGGCGGCGTCGCGTCAGGTCGCATCACCGCGAGCCGGTGGGTCGAGCTCACCGCGACCGCGCCGGCGAAGATCATGGGCCTCTTCCCGCGCAAGGGGACGATCGCGATCGGCAGCGACGCGGACATCGTCGTGTGGGACCCCAAGGCCACCCAGACCCTCTCCGCGAAGACGCACCACATGCGTGTCGACTACAACCCGTACGAGGGCCGCAAGGTGAACGGCCGGCCGACGGTCGTGCTCTCGCGCGGCGAGGTCATCGTGCAGGACGGCAAGTTCCTGGGGAAGAGGGGCCGCGGCCGGTTCCTCAAACGCGGTAGCCCGCTCCTCCAGACGTAGTGGCCGGCCCGCTCGATCACGTCCTTCGTCACAACACGTGGGCGAACGTGACGCTGCTCGAATTCTGCTCAGCCCTCGACCCGGGATCGCTCGAGTCGAAGGCGACCGGCACCTACGGCACCCTGTACGGCACCGTGCAGCATCTCGTCGGCGCCGAGCAGTGGTACCTGCAGCTCCTCACCGGCGAGCTGCTCGGTCGCGCGCGGATCCGCCGCACTGAACGGCACTCCCTCGCCGACCTCATCGCGACGACGAAGGCGACGGGCACGCGGGCGCTGGCGGTGGCATCGACCGACGATGTGGCCCGGCGCATCGACGTGAACGAGGGTGAGGGTTCGACGGTGGGTGTGATCCTGGCGCAGCTCGTCCATCACGGCAACGAACATCGGACGCAGGCGACCACGATCCTTGGCGCGAACGGCGTCGAGCCTCCGGCACTCAGCGGGTGGGGCTACGGCCGCGCAGCCGGCATGTCGGAGGTCGGGGAATGAGCGATCTGGGCGTGGCGATCGACTACGACAACTGGGCGACCGAGAAGGTCGCGCGGTTCTGCGCCGCGCTCCCGCCCGACCAGCGCGCCCTCACGACGCCGGGAACGATGGGCACCGTGGAAGCGACATTGATCCACCTGGTCGCCGCGAAGGAGCGGTACGCGACGGCGCTCCGCGGCACGCCGCCACCGGACGATGCCATTCTCGAGACGAGGACGAAGGATCTCGACCAGGTCGTCGCGCGCGCACAGAAGCTCAGCGAGTGGTTCGCCCAATTCGGGAAGGGCCCGATCGACGTCGAGCGGGTCGTCACGCGGCGCGGGGCGGATGGCAGCGTCCAGCACATGCCGACCGGCATCCTCATCGCGCAGTTCCTCCATCATGGGAACGAGCATCGCGCCCAGCTCGGTTCGATCTTCGGCGCGAACGGCATCGAGCCGCCGCACTACTCGGCGTTCAACTGGGGCAACGAGCTCGGAAAGATCAGCTAGCGGCGGCTGTGCGCAGCGCCGTCACCCGGAACGCGGGGACCGGCTGGTGGAAGCCTTTCAGCTCGATCTCGCCTGCCGACGTCGCCTCGACCGCGTCCTCGACCGCCGCGTGCACCCGGCTGCTGACGAGGATCTCGCCACTCTTGGCCGCTGAGGACAGCCGCGACGCCTGGATGACGACCATGCCGACGGCGCCGTAGTCGAACCGGCCCTCGAAGCCGATCCGACCGAGCGTCGCGTAGCCGACGGAGATCCCGATCCCGAGGCCCAGGTCGTAGCCGCGTTTCTTCCAGCCGGCCTGAAGCTCGGCGAAGCGCGATTGCATCGCGATCGACATGCGCGTTGCCTGGAGCTGCGGCTGGGCGATCGCGACGGGGTCGTTGAAGAACACCATGATCCCGTCGCCGGCAAAGTGTTCGACCGTCCCTTCGTGATGGAAGATGACCTCGCCCATCGCCGCGTGATACGCGCGGAGCACGCCGAGCGCCTCCTCGGGTTCGGCGGTCTCCGAGAAGGCGGTGAAGCCGCGAAGATCGGCGAAGACGACGCTGATCTCGCGACGGTGACCGGCCAGAAATTCGTCGCCGCCCTGCGACATGACGACGTCCGCGATCTGCGGCGAGAGGAAGCGGCGCAGCCGGCCCAGCCGTCCGAGCTCGTCCACCTGCTGCTGGACCCGGTCCTCGAGCGTCCGGTTCCAATCGGCGAGCTCGGCCTTCTGGTGCTCGATCTCGTCGTGGTACGTCTTCACGCGCAGCAGGGAGCGCACGCGCGCGAGCAGCTCGAGCTGGTCGAACGGCTTCGGCACGAAGTCGTCCGCCCCCGCCTCGATGGCCCTCACCTTCTCGGGGAGCCCGCTCGCGGTGACCATCACGACCGGCAGGAAGCTCGTCTTCGGATCCGCGCGCAGCCTGCGGCACACCTCGTAGCCGTCGATCCCGGGCAGCATGATGTCGAGCAGCACGAGGTCGGGCTTGTCCTTCAGGACGCGCAAGAGCGCCTCCTCGCCCGTCGCGGCGGTCACCACCTCGAAGCCGTTGGACGTCAACACGGCCTCGAGCAGGCGAACGTTCTGCGGGACGTCGTCGACCGCGAGGATCTTGGTCACCGCGTCGCGTCCAGATACCCGCGGACCTGATCGGGGAAGTTCTTCACCTCGATCGGTTTCGCGATGAAGCCGTCGAAGCCGGCGACGTTGAACCGCTCCCGATCACCGGACATCACCGACGCGGTGAGCGCGACCGTCGGGATGTGCTTGGTGCGATCGTCGGAGCGGATCCGGGTCATCGCGGCGATGCCATCGATCCCGGGCAGCTGGATGTCCATCAGGATCAGCGCGGGCAGGTGCTCGAGGCTCATCGCGATCGCCGACTCTCCGTCGGTCGCTTCGATGGTGCGGTAGCCGTGGAACCGCAGCACGTCGCGCGCGAGCTTCAGGTTCTTCTCGTTGTCTTCGACGATGAGGATGAGCTCGTTCGCCATCATTTCTCCTTGATCAGGGGCAGCGCCACGGTGAACGTACTGCCTTTCCCCGGGGCGCTGTCGACGGTGATCGTCCCACCATGCAGCTCGACCATCCGCTTGGACAGGCTCAATCCGAGGCCGGTCCCCTCGCGCGACTTCTCGTTCTGATGTGACGCCTGCTGGAATTCATCGAAGATCCGCTCGTGATCCTCGGGCGCGATCCCGATCCCTGTGTCATGCACAGCCAGCCGGATCTGCCCATCCTCGCGCGCCGCGCGCAGCGTCACCCGGCCGCCGTCCGGAGTGAACTTCACCGCGTTCGCAAGGAGGTTCACGACGACCTGCTTCACCTTGCGCTCGTCCGCGACGACCGTGTCCAGCTCGGGCGCGACCTCGAGCTCGAGCTTGATCCCGTGGCTCTGGGCGCGCTCGCGCACGAGCGTGACGGCGTTGTTGAGCGCCGCGACCAGCGAGAACGGCGCGGCCTCGAGCTCCATCCGGCCTGCCTCGATCTTCGAGAGATCGAGGATGTCATTGATCAGCGTCAGCAGGTGACTGCCCGACGAGCGGATGTCCTCGAGGTAGTCGGCCTGCTGCTCGTTGAGCTCGCCGAACATCTTCTGCAGCAGGACGTCCGAGAACCCGATGATCGCGTTCAGCGGGGTCCGGAGCTCGTGCGACATGTTCGCCAGGAATTCGCTCTTGTGTCGGTTGGCGACCTCGAGCTGCGCCGACTTCTCCTGGATCTCCTTGAACAACCGCACGTTCTCGATCGCGATCGCGGCCTGACGGGCGAACCCCTCCACGAGCTCGATCTCGCGCTCATTGAACGGCCGCACTTCGATCCGGACGAGGACGAGGACACCGAGGACCTCATCGCCCCGCAGTAGGGGGACACCGAGTCCGGTGCGAGCGCCGATGCGTACCATGGCGGCCGACTTCGAGACCGTCGGGTCCTCCGCGATGTCTGCGACGTGGACCGTGTGCCGCTCGCGGTACGTGCGGCCCAGCAGTCCACCGCCCGTCTTGACATCGAGTGGCGGTAGGGGAGTGTCAACTGTCTGATCAGGCCGCATTGCAGCAACGGTGCGGGATGTGCCGTCGCGGTCGAACTGCCGCAGCCAGCCGTACTCCGCTTTGCATAGCGCGAGCGATTTCTCGAGGACCATCTCGAACACCGGCTTGAGATCGAAAGCGCTCTCGCTCATCGCCGCGAGGAGCTCCGCTGTGGCGGTCTGCCGTTCGAGCGCCTCCTTGGTCTCCTTGAACAGTCGTACGTTCTCGATCGCGATCGCGGCCTGATCGGCGAACGTCTCAACGAGCTCGATCTGCCGATCAGTGAAGGGGATGGGCTCCCGCCGTCGAAGCAGGACCGCGCCCAGTGCGGCGTCCTTCACGAGCAATGGCGCCGCGAGGACCGCCCGTTGCCCGGTCCCGCCGATCCCCAGGGCCGACTCTCTGCTCTGCGGGAATTCGTCGTCCGCCGTGACGTCGGCCGAGTGCATGGTCCGCCGCTCGAGGATTGCGCGCCCGGCCACCGAGCGGCCATCCATGGGCGTCGCGAGCGGCATCGCGACTGGCCCGTAATGAGCAGACGGCTCGATGGCGTCGCCGTGCACCAGTACGACGGATGCGTCCTCGGCGCCGGCGAATCTCGCGGCGCTCGAGGCGATCGCATCGAGCACCGGCTGGATGTCCGTCGGGGACGACGAGATCACCTTGAGGATGTCGCTTACCGCGGTCTGCCGTTCGAGCGCCTCCTGTGTCTCCGTGAACAGTCGCGTGTTCGCGAGGGCGATGACCGCCTGGTCCGCGAACGTTTCGACGAGGTCGATCTGACGATCGGAGAAGGGTCGGGGCTCGCGACGTCGCAGCACGATGGCGCCAAGTGCCGTGCCGCCGCGGAGAAGAGGGGCGCTGAGCACCGTCCGCTGGCCATCCTCGTACAGCGACGCCTCTTTGCTCCGCGGGTATTCGTCGGTCGCTCTGACGTCGGGCACGTGCACGAGCCGCCGCTCGAGGATCGCGCGGCCGGTGACCGACGTCGCGTCGATGGCTATCGAGGTCGGCATCTCGATCGGGCCGATGTGACTGGTTGCGACACCTTGCTCGCCGCGCACGATGAAGACGGTCACGTCCTCGGCTCCGGCCACCTTGGACGCGCTCTCCGCGATCGCGTCCAGCACGGGCCGGATGTCCGTGGGCGAGGCTGAGATCACGCGCAGGATGTCGCCGATCGCCGTCTGGCGCTCCAGAGACTCCTTCGTTTCGTTGAACAAGCGGACGTTCTCGATCGCGATGACCGCCTGTCGCGCGAACGTCTCAACAAGGCGGATCTCGCGCTCGCTGAACGGTCGCACCTGGCCGCGGTTCATCGCGAAGCTTCCGATGATCCGGTCGTCCCGGATCATCGGCACCACGAGCGCGGTGCGGTAGGTCCCGACGGTCGCGCCCTCGGGCCAGGCGTACTCGGGGTCGTTGTGGACATCGGTCACGTGGACCGTCCGTCGCTCGAGGAGGACCCGGCCGTTGACCGTGCCGCGATCGGGGAGGTAGCGCTTCGTCGCGTTGAGCGCGCGCCACTCCGCCGTGCCGCCGGTCTGCTCGACCGGTACCAACGCGTCGCCGTCGAGCTGCTGGATCGAGCCCCAGTCTGCGTCGCAGATCGAGACGGCGCGCTCGAGCATCGCGCGGAACACACCGCTGAGGTCGAACGCCGACTTGCTGATGACCTGGAGCACATCGGCGGTGGCGGTCTGCTGCGCGAGCGCTTCCTTCGTCTCGTTGAACAGGCGCACGTTCTCGATCGCGATCGCCGCCTGGTCCGCGAACGTGTTGACGAGCTCGACCTCCTGTGTCGTGAATGCCCCGCTGTTCCGGCCTAGCCCGATCGCGCCGATCGCCTGCCCGTTGCTGAGCACCGGGATCGCGAGCCGGCTGATCGGCCCGTCTTGGGGCAGGTCCGGCTCGCGCCGGGCGTCAGCGGTGACGAAGCTCTGGCGTCGCAGGATCGCCCGGCCCACCAGCGTCGTTTCGTCGAGCGGCTGGCGGCTTCCGATGACGGAGCCGCCCGGAACGAGGACCACCGGCGTCGGTGACGCGAACGCCGCGATGACCATCTCATTCCCGTCGCGTCGCATCAGGGTCGCGTTCTCCGCACGCGCGAGGAGGCCCGCCCGCTCCGTGATCGTCCCGAGCACCGTATCGAGATCGAACGCCGAGCGGCTGATCGAGGCGAGCACCTCGCTGATCGCCGTCTGGCGGCCGAGCGCGTCCTTCGTCTCGTTGAACAGCCGCACATTGTCGATAGCGATGACGGCCTGTGCGGCGAAGGTCTCCGCGAGCTCGATCTGGCGTTGCGTGAACGGCTTTACTTCGGTCCGGCGAAGGAACATGGCGCCGATCGGCCCAGCGGCGCTCAAGAGGGGCGTCGCAACGATCGCGCGCGTCGTCGGCGAAGCGCTGACCCCGTCTGGGTACTGGTCCGCTTCGGCCTGTAGGTCGGGCACATGGATCGTCCGTCGCTCGATCATCGACCGACCCGATACGAACGTCGGCCCAACGAGCGCGCTGCCCTCGTCGAACCGCGTCTCGACCGGACCGTGATGGGCGCGGACGCGCCAGAGATCCCCTTCCATCAGTCCGACGGCCACGTCTTCGGCGGCGCAGAACCGGACCGCACTCTCGGCGATCGCGTCGAGGACCGGCTGTACGTCCGTGGGGGACTGCGAGATGACTCGAAGGATCCCGGCAAGGGCGGTCTGCCTCTCGAGGGACTCCTTCGTCTCGTTGAACAGCCGCACGTTCTCGATCGCGATGACCGCCTGGGCCGCGAACGTCTCCAGTGCGCCGACCTCGCGGTCGCTGAACGCCCGGGCATCGAAGCGACGGAGCACGATCACCCCGACGGCCCTGCCATCGTGAAGCAGCGGCGCGCCGACGGTGGCGCGGTAGCGGCCCGATCGGGCGTTCTCTGCACCCAGTGGGAAGTCGGTCGACGTTTGCAGGTCCTGCACCGCGATCGTTCTGGCCTCGAGGAGAGCTCGCGAGCTCAGGGAGGTTCCGTCGTTCGGGTAGCGCAGACCGTCCGCGACGGGTACTGCTCCCCGGTGCGCGGAGAGCCGGAGGTCATCGCCATGAGGAAGCATGACCGCCGCGTCCTCGGCGGCGCAGAATCGCAGTGCGTTCTCGACGATCGCATCGAGCACCGGCTGCACGTCGGTAGGCGACTGCGAGATGACTCGCAAGATCGCCGAAAGTGCCGTCTGCCGCTCGAGCGCCTCCTTCGTCTCGTTGAACAGCCGCACGTTCTCGATCGCGATCACGGCCTGGTCTGCGAAGGTCTGCAGCAGCTCCACCTGCCTCGCGGTGAACGGCCGTACCTCGGTGCGCCGGATCGCGATGCCACCGATGGCCACGCCATCGCGCAGGAGCGGCATGGAAAGCGCGGTCCGATAGCCCCAGCGCCGCTGCAATTCGACGCTGATCGGATACTCGGTCGGATCGAGGTCGGTGGCGGCGTCGCGGGTGTGGATCGGCACGCGGTCGAGGATCGATCGTCCGATGAGCGACCGGCGGTCGAGCGGCAAGGACTCACCCGGCTCGAGTGCGGGGACAGGCCCGACGTGCGCCACCTGCCTTAGGCGGTCTCCGTCTACCCGGTAGACGTGCGCGTCATGTGCGCCGCAGACGCGCGCGGCATTCTGGGCGATCGCGTCAAGCACCGGTTGGACGTCGGTCGGCGACGTGGCGATGACCTTCAGGATGTCGCTCGTCGCGGTCTGCTGTTCGAGCGCTTCCTTCGTCTCGTTGAACAGGCGGACGTTCTCGATGGCGATGACGGCCTGGTCGGCGAACGTGCGCAGCAGATTGACCTGCCGATCGGTGAACGCCCGAGCCTCGACGCGCCGGAGCGCGATCGTCCCGATCGACGTGCCTTCGCGGAGGAGCGGCGTGACGAGCGCGGCGTGATAGCCGTCCGCGCGCGCCTCCGCGGCGCCGAGCGGATAGCGATCGGCCTCCGTCTGGATATCAGTCGTCTGGATGGTGCGAGCGTCGGCGAAAGCGCGAGCGTTCATTGACGTCCCGTCGAACGGATACGTCAGGTCCGGCGGGACTGCGACCGGGCCGCTGTGCGCCGCGATCCGCAGGGCCTGCCCGTCCGGCAGCATGACGATCGCGTCCTCGCCCGCGCAGAACCGGATAGCGTTCTCGGCGATGGCCACGAGCACCGGATGGACGTCGGTCGGCGAGGCCGCGATCACGCTGAGGATCCCACTCATCGCGGTCTGACGCTCGAGCGCCTCCTTCGTCTCGTTGAACAGCCGCACGTTCTCGATGGCGATGACCGCCTGGTCGGCGAAGACCTTGACGAGCTCGATCTGCTTGTCGTTGAACGGCCGGACCTCGCCGCGTCGGAGGAGCAGCGCCCCGATGCCTCGGCCGTCCCGAAGCAATGGCGCGGCCATCGTGGTGCGCTCGTTCAGTACGAACGCCTGGGCCTGACCGATGGGGAATTCGTCGCCCGCCGCCTGAAGATCGGCGACCTGGACCGTCCGTCCGTCGACGATCGATCGGCCGCTCACGGTCGTCCGATCGACAGCCCACGGAGCGACCCGAGTGTCCAGCGGGCCAACGTGGGCTCGCACCTGCAGCAACCCGTCGTCCCCTTGGAGGATCACCGATACGTTCTCGGCGGCGCAAAAACGGGCCGCGCTCTCGGCGATCGCGTCGAGCACGGGCTGCACGTCGGTCGGCGAGCTCGAGATCACACGGAGGATCTCGCTGATCGCGGTCTGTCGCTCGAGGCCCTCCTTGGTCTCGCGCAGCAGTCGCGCGTTCTCCATCGCGACGGCGAGCTGGTCGGCGAAGGTCTCGATGAGCGCGATCGTTACCTTGTCGAAGCCGCCGGGGTCGTTGCGTGACATCGTGAGCACGCCGATGGACTGTCCGTCTCGAAGGATCGGCACCGACAGCCGCGTTCGGCGTTTCTCGGCGTCGGCGACCTTGGGCTCGGCGAATTTGGTGTCGGCGTAGTGGAAGCGCCGACCGCTCAGGACCGCGCGGCCCCAGATGGATTGCGGAACTGCCTCCATCCGGTCCCCGCGTTCGAACGCGACCGCGCCGTGCGTCGCGCCGACGACCCAACCATCTGCATCGCGGCGGATGAAGCTGCCGTTCTCAGCGCCGGCCAGCTTCATGGTCGTCTTCACGATGAGATCGGCCACCTGATCGAGATCGACCGCCGGATCGGCGAGCGCGGCCATGACCCGGCTGACGGCCGCCAGCTGAGCGCTCGCGCTGGCCGGAGACGGCGCGGCCCCGGGCTTGGGCGACGTGCCCTTCCGCGGTGCCGCCCGCACGGTCTTCCTCTTCGCTCCCGCCCTCACCCTGCGCAGTATCGGCGCGCCATCGGCCGCCCGGGTAGCGGGGGCCGTTACCTGGGGCACGCGACCGGCTTGCTCTTCGCAACGGTCGCGCGCGCTCTTACCCTGTGCGGGGTTCGAGGGGAGGGCGAGTGGATCTCTGGCAGACGCTGCGCGACCGGCTGGACTACGCGACGTTCGTGCCCACGCCCGTCGCCGGCATCGAGCGCGCGGATCTGCGCCATCGGGACGGTTCGCCGTACACGATGCTCAAGAACCCCCACGGCGACCACGGCGCGGGCCGCTACCTCCGGCTCGATCCGGCCGACGTGCAGCTCTTCGAGCTCATGGACGGCCAGCGGACGATCCAGGACATCCTCGTCGCGCACCTCGAAGGCGCCGGCGTGTTCGCCATCGACCGGCTCGCGCGTCTCACCGCGAGCCTTCGGGTCAATGGCTTCTTCGGCGAGGAGCCACCGCCGCTGTACGAGAAGCTGTTCGCCCGGCGGGCGATGCGCGATCCGATCGTCCGCTCATCGCTATTCCTCCGTCGGCTCGTGACCTGGGACATCGCGCGCTGGTCCAACGCCGATGGCGTCGTCGATCGCGTCTACCGGTTCGGCGGGTGGCTCGCGTTCACGCGGATCGGGGCGACGCTCCTGGTCGGCTTCGGTCTGTACGGCCTGTGGCTCTGGTTCCAGGAGGTCCGCGATCCGAAGCTCCAGCTCGTCACCATCGACGGCTCGTACGTCGCGGGGATCCTCGCGCTCACGATCCTGCAGGTCCTGTCGATCTCGGTGCACGAGGCCGGGCATGCGCTCGCGATCCGGCACTACAAGCGACACGTGCGCCGGTTCGGCTTCGCGATGTACTACCTGTTCCCGTGCTTCTACGTCGACTCGACCGACATGACCCTCGGGTCACGTGCGCAGCGCATCGTCGTGTCGCTGGCCGGGCCATTCGCCGGCCTCACCACCGCCGGCGCGTGCGCGGTCGCGGCGGCCGCGCTGCCGGGCACGCTCCAAGGTGAGCTCGCGTTCAAGGCCGCGAGCCTGTTCGTGTTCCAGTTCGTCTTCAACCTCCTGCCGATCCTCGAGCTCGACGGCTATCACGTCCTCGTCGACGCGCTCGACGCCCCGTTGCTGCGCCAGCGCGCCATGTGGTTCGTGCGGACCGCCGCAATCCGGAAGGTCCGGGCGCGAGCGAAGTGGACCGGTGAGGAGATCGGCCTTGCCGCCTTCGGTGCAACGGCGATCGTCACCTCCCTGGCCACGCTCATCCTGTCGATCCTCCTGTGGCGATCGCGCATCGTCGTTGCGGCCAGTGAGCTGCTGGCCGGCGGCCCGGTCGGCATCCTCGTGCTCGCGATCCTCGTCCTTGTCTTCGTCGGGCCGCTCGCCGTCGCGGTGATCGCGCGCCTCATCGGGATCGCCAAGACGAGCATCGCGCTCGCCGGTGCGCGCAGTCGCGCGGCGGCGGCGCGCGAGCACGGGGCGCGCGTCGCGATGCTGTCGCGGGTGCGGTTCCTGGCCGGCTTGCCCGGTCCGACGCTCTCCGCGCTGGCGTCGCACCTTCGTGTCGAACGGGTCGAGGCCGGCCATACGGTCATCACCGCGGGCAGCGTCGGCGACCGGTTCTACCTCGTCCGGTCCGGCCGGCTGCAGGCGGTGGCGGCAGATGGAACGGTCCTCAGCCAGCTCGCGCCCGGTGAGGGGTTCGGCGAGCTGGCGCTCATCGATCGGACGCCGCGCACCGCGACGGTGCAGGCCGTTGAGCCGAGCGAGCTCTGGTCGCTCGACAGCTCCCACTTCCAGCGCTGGGTCCGCGATCGCTACGAGATCGCAGCCCGGATCCGTGCCGATCAGGGCGAGCGCCTGGCGCTCGCGAAGCTCCCGTTCTTCCGGGACCTCGAGGGCCGGGAGCTCGATCGGATCGCGGCGCGGCTCCAGAGCCGGCGCTTCGAGCCGGGCGACGTCGTCATCCAGGCCGGCGAGAGTGGCGGCGGGTACTACGTGGTCCGCGAGGGCCAGGCGGACGTCCACCTGCCCGATGGCCGGTACGTCCGCACCCTGGGGCCAGGGGACGCGTTCGGCGAGCTTTCGCTCATCTTTGGAGTCCCGCGGACCGCCACGGTGACCGCAAAGGGGCCGCTCACGGTCGCGGTGATGGGCCGTCCGGACTTCGCCGCCCTGGTCACGGCGTCGGGTGAATCGATGCGTGATTTCCGGGCGAGAACAGGCCATTATGTCGGGGCCGGCCTCGGTGGGGCCGTTGGGGGAGCGTGAGTGGACTGCTGGATCTGCGAGCGACCGGCGCTCGCCGCGTGCCGGTTCTGCGGGCGGGGAGCGTGTCGCGAGCACGCCAAGAGCCACCCGTTCGTCCTCGATATCTATCGCGGTGCCAAGCGCCAGGCGCTTCGCGCGCTGGTCGTGGAGGACGCGATCCACTGCGGTGTCTGCCGCCCGCGGGGCGAGCCAGTCGACATGCCAGAGCTCGAGTAGGGGAGGCGGCACCGGAAAGTTAGGTACATCACGTAGCCGGGGTGCCGGCGAATGTCGTCCGAGGCACCGGTCCGGCGCAGATTGGCAGCCAATCCAACCAGGAAAGAAGGAGCAAAGCGATGGCAAGCAAGAACCTAGGGGCAGTGATCCAGCGGGCGATCAGCGACGGGGCTTTCCGTCGCCAGCTTC
>Ga0075425_100001897_pt1 | contig 20585 bp, 19 predicted proteins | sample SoiMethybrSBSTD4_FD_75300 | JGI IMG/M metagenome (GOLD analysis project Ga0075425, IMG submission 75300) | Bulk soil microbial communities from a Populus tree surrounding site in Tennessee, USA - Soil MetaG P. TD hybrid SBSTD4 | ecosystem: Environmental > Terrestrial > Soil > Tree plantation... | reverse complement strand
CGGTAGAGCGTAGAGAGGCTTAAACCCAACATTTCGGAAGCCAGCTTCTTGTCGCCGTGAGCCTTTTCCAGCGACCGTCTGATATGGACGCGCTCATAATCGCTCAAGACTTTCACCAGGCGCCAGTCGTCGTCGGTCGAATATTCGGCGGCTTCTTGCCCGGTGATATCATGCGGCGTAATCCACTCGCCGCCGCCGAGAATCATGGCCCGCTCGAGTATGTTGTCGAGCTCGCGTATGTTGCCCTTCCACGGGAGGGCCATGATCAAACGCATCGCCGCGTTGTCGACGCCTTTGTAGTTGCGCTTCATCTCCCGGTTATGGCGACACATGAGGTGCTCGATCAATAGCGGTATGTCCTCGAGGCGCTCGCGCAGCGGAGGGATATGTATCCCGAAAACGTTTAGACGGTAGAATAGATCGGCGCGAAAGCGGCCGGCGTCGGTCTCCGCTTTGAGATCACGATTGGTCGCCGTAATGATGCGAACGTCCACATTGATCGGATGCGTCGAGCCGACGGGCAATATCTGTTTTTCCTCGATGACCCGAAGGAGTTTCACTTGAAGGCTCAGCGGGATCTCTCCGATTTCATCCAGGAAGATGGTGCCGCCGCGCGCCCGCTGGAAAAGTCCTTCCTGCGAAGATACCGCTCCTGTAAAAGATCCTTTGACGTGACCGAAGAGCTGGCTTTCGAGCAGGGATTCCGGAATCGCGCTGCAGTTGACGGGAAGAAAGACGCTGTCGTGGCGATCGCTGCGCTCATGAATGGTCCGCGCGACGACCTCTTTCCCGACGCCGCTTTCGCCGGTGATTAACACTGTCGTCGGGGTGGGAGCGACTTTGTCGATTAGGGTAACGAGCTTTTGCATCGCAGGACTTTTTCCAACGGGACCGCCGGTGGCGAAGTATTCGCTGATCTCCCGGCGCAGCATCTGGTTTTCCCAAGCGAGCTTTTTGTGGTCGATGAGGTGGCGGACTTTACGAACAACGTCTTCCAGGATGAGCGGCTTGAGAATATAGTCCTGTGCGCCCAACTGAAGCGCCTCGATGGCGGTCTCGATCGAGGCGTGCCCGGTCATCAGCATGACGAGAGTCTGCGGCGCATGCTCGCGGGCATGGCGCAGCACGACCATGCCGTCGGCGCCCGGCATCATGAGGTCGGTCAGGACCAAGTCGAAGTCAGTCTCGTCCATGCATGCGATCGCGCGCAAGCCGTCCTGGGCCTCTGTGACTTGAAATCCCTGCTCACGCAACAGTTGCGCGAGGCCGCGCCGGGACATCTCCTGATCTTCGGCGACTAAAATCGAATCGCTCATAACCTACTCGCTTTTCGCATCCGTGGGAATTCCAGGGCGCTTTTTCGCCGTATTTAATAAAACGCCAAACAAAGCGCCTATAATAGCTGAGTTTTGTTCTCAATGAATTTGTAAAGCAAATCGAATGCCAGGCGCCTGCCTCATTGTTGCGAAATCGCGCGGCCTGGATTCGCCGCATGTGAGAAAGACGAGGTTCTGTTGTCTGCCGATGCAGCGTATTTCGAGGCTTTTTCCTCCTCCCTGTTTTGGCACATCTATTGTAAAAAGATCAAAACAGGGAGGTAAAAAGACATGATCGTACACGAGCTGCCGCTCGACTTGCTGCTCATCGTGCTTAGTCTCGTCGCGTTGATGTTGCTGAAGGAGCTGCTGCTTCCGGCGCGGCCCAGTACGTCACGCCGCTAAACTGACGCCGACGGGCGCTAGCGCGGCCCAGTACGCAAAGCCGTCCGAATTGCTATACTAGAAGCATGAAGCCGGAGATTTCTCTCCGCCAGGACCGGTCTCCGTCTGCCGATCCTTATATCGAGAAAGGCGTGTGCTACGTTTTTTTCGCTTACGAGACGGCTTTTTCGATCGATCTCGATCGGGCGGAACAGCGCATTCATCAAACCACCCAGCGTGAGACGCTGCCGCGCAAACGGCGAGCGCCAAGCTACTTTGAATATCAGCCGCCGCCGTTGCGCGTGACTCAGCCGATGACAGCGATAGCGCTCGATAGCTTCCGCACCGGCGAGACGGTCGACCTCGTCGTATACGACTTCGGGTCCATCTCGGTTGTTTACAGCATCGCCATCAACGGTCCCCTGATCAAATTGCTGGGGCTAAGCGAGGAGCTTTATGACAATCAAGCGCTTCTCGCCGACTCGCGACGGCGCGTCGAAGAGATCCTGCGCGTCATCGGGGATGCGGCGATCGAAGCGCAGATCGCCGATTTCGTCGAAGACTACGTGATCTTTCAGATCGAAAGCTTGACCCCGCCTTTGACCCCGAGCGAGCTGTGCTCGAAGTACGCGCCCAGGCTCACCCAGATACTCCGCGGCGAACGCGATCCTCTCTCGGACCAGGAAGCGGAAGACGCCCTGGCCGCGCGAATGTCATATCGCCCGGACGATGTCGCGATTCTAGATTGGAACGCCGCCTTGCTCGTCGATCGCGAGGGGGACGATATCCGCGCGGTCTTGGAGTTCGCCAACGTCGAGCTGCTGGAGATGCGCTATCTCGATCAAAAACTCGACCGCGCGCTCGATCAGGCGTATGAGGCGCTGTCGAAGCGATCGTGGCAGCGCGTTCCGTTCTTCCGGTCGTACGGCGCGGATTTGCGGCGCGTTGCGCAGCTTCAGGCCGAAAGCGCGGTGCTCTTCGAAGGTGTCAACAACACCTTAAAGCTCCTCGGCGATCAGTATCTCGCGCGGGTCTACCGCCAGGCGAGCAAACGCTTCCACTTGGAGGAATGGGACGCGAGCATTCTCCGGAAGCTCGAGACTCTCAAGAGCATCTATGCGATGATTTCCGATCAAGTAACCGATCGGCGCATGGAGCTGTTGGAATGGGTGATCATCGTCCTCATCGCCGTATCGGTCGCTTTGGAGCTGATCCACCGCCTGCCGTAGCCCTTCGATTGCAGAGTCGCACTTGCTTCACGTGATCGCTTGATCCTCCTTCACTAGGAAGCTACGTGCGCCAAGTGCGTACCGCAGCGATGATTTACAGCGATCGCTGTAAGCGAACCTCGCGATGTGACGACGCTGACGGCTTACCACCACCGTCCAAATGATATATTTTTGCCGCGCGACCGCGCGAATACGCCCTTTTCTTCGCGCCAAGAAGACCTTGACGAACGTAGTTCGGGTCGAGACCGACCGTATGACAAATGTTCGGGAAGGAAAAAATCCAATCGCCGCGCTCAGTGAAGAACCAATTCTCGGCTTCGTGGAAAAGAGTCTTTCCGGAGATGCTCTTCGCCTTCATATGGCTCATGTAGCACGCGATCGCATCGTCTAAAATCGCAACCATTAGCTCTCTCTCCGGCAATATCGAGAATCTTTCCCGGCCATTCTCGAATTCCATCGTTGCCGACTCGACTCGCGCAGCTTGAAGCATTCTAAATGACACACGCATAGTGCTCCCCCTCCCGAAGATAAAACACCGCACGAATCATGCCAGGGATTGTGAAACATAAAATGCTGATAACGAAGCGAACTGCGGCGATGTTTTCCCACGCCTGCAATTCCATGAACGGAATCTTCCCATAGCTGAGAAGGTCTGTCGTTATTCTTGAAGAGTCATCGCTCTCAACTGTTGGCATATCGATTGCGTTTTTACATCGCCGTTCCCTAAAGGAGCGCTGATGAACCACGCCGTAAACAGAGTCTTTGCCAAGACGCTGGACAAGACTCACATTTGGCTTACCGATTTAATGCGTGAACTCGACTGGTCCAACGAACACCGGGCTTACATCGCTCTTAAGGCGGTACTCCATACGCTGCGCGACCGTTTGACCGTCGAAGAGGCTGCTCAACTCGCCGCACAACTGCCCATGCTCGTCCGGGGGTTTTACTACGAAGGCTGGCACGCCGCCGGCAAGCCCCTCAAACAACGGCATTTGGAGGGTTTTCTTTTCGAGGTTCAGACATACTTCAATCCTGCTGACGGAGTCGTTGCCGAAGAGCTCGTCCGTGCCGTATTTGCGTTGCTGGAGCGACACATCAGCAAAGGCGAGGTGGATCAAGTTAAGCGGATGCTGCCTGCGGAATTGCGCCGGCTCTGGCGGCAAGAGCCTGAAAGCCCTCGCCTCAGGAAATATCCGGCGGCCAGGGTCTCATTTGAATAATAGGAGCGGATGCCGCTTAGAAAATCTCGGTAGTGGGTCAGTTTGAGACTGAACCACTACCAAAATCTCGGTTCGATTGACTAGTTCAGTTTGGCGGATCGCCGGATGTCGAGGCGATCGTGCCGGCGCCCTTCTGCCTTGGCTCCCAGCAGCCTCGCCGCCGCGATCAACCCCGCCTTGACCAGCAGCTCTTCCGGCACAATTTCGTAGCGGCGCCCGTTGATGTAAAGCGCCCTGCATTCGTGCCTGCCGCAAGCTCCGGTGCATGGACTCCGGCCGACTTCCGCGCCAAGCCAGGCTTCGAGCGGCCGGTCGTTCATCCACAGCCGGTTGGACTCCAGCGGAGCGGCTTCCGACGGCGAAACCTCTATCGCCGGGACATCCACGCCGAGCGGACGGAGCGCTTTCCGGAGCTTCTGTGCGGCGGAATCTATCTCAGCGGCCGTCCGCAGACAGCGCTCACACGATCGGCCGCGCCGATCCGCCAGCGGCTGCCATCTGATCTTCAGCTCCATTGAGCTTCCTCCCCGAACTCTCGACAAGCGCCAGGGCGGGCGGCATCAGCAGCACGGGGTCCCAAGAATTGCGCACGACCCGATCGGCGACGCTGCCGAGGAGCCGCCGAATGCCCGATCTCCCATGCGTCGACATTGCAATCAAGTTGTCCGGCGTCTTGCGCGCGAAATCGATAATCTCTGCAGCACCGTCACCCTCGACTATCACGGAGGTCGCCTTCACGCCCTGCCGTTTCAAAAACTCGACTTTAGTATCGATATAGGAACTCGCCTCCTCTTTTAATCGCTCGATCAGCTGCCCGTAGTTAGGCATGTATTCGTCCGCGGTATACACCGTCGTGGGAAGCGCATGGGCGCGGATCAGGATAATTTCGAGATCCATCACTTTCGACAATGCCACGACCCACGGCAAGATTTTTTCCGCCAGCGCCGAACCGTCGAGGGGAACAACGACCGACTTGAGCACGGCCTCCTTCCCCTGGCTCTGCTCGCCGGTGCGGGCGAGGAGGAGATGGGTCTTGACGCTATGCAGCACCTTATCCGCTACGCTCCCGAGCAGCCATCGCTGCACTCCAGAGCGCCCATGCGTCGCCATCATCACCAGCGTGCCGGGCTTCGCCTCGTCGACGATCACTTCCGCCGGGTCTCCAACCCGCACCACACATTCGACGGCTGTCGGTTCGGGCAGTGAAGCTGCGCGCGCCCTCAAGTAGGAAAGCCCGTGGAGCTTCATGTCGGTTTCGACATCGTCGGCGTAGCGATGGTGCGCGGGATCCGAGAGGACTTCGAGAACCTCCGGCGTGATTATATGCAGCAACTCGACGGGCACATGACACGCCCTCGCAAACGTTCGGACGTAGGGCAAGATGCCTCCGGCGATCGCCGATCCATCGAGCGGCACGATGATCTTAGTGTACACGACGTCTCCTCCTCGCCTGTTTAGGAACTATTCGGTTTACGATTTGAGATGGAGCAAAAGACAGGCCAGGAAAAACGCCACAAAACGAGGATCCCGTGCGGAGAGTTAGCATGCTTGCACATTTGTCCCGCATCCGTTTATCACGGATGCGAAAGGCCGCGCGCAAGGCACCGCAGCGGAACGGCGGATGCTTTATTGATGGACTAGAAAAGTTCGGCTAAGTCGAGCGCCGTCGTTTGCCGGGCGGCTAGGCGTCTTGGGCAGCGTTAAGTTAAGAAGAGTTCTTAATCGCAGGGATTCGAAGAGGGCAAAGAATTATCGCTAACGGTCGGCCCGCTTGGGGCGCCATTCGTCTTACGATGCGCCAGCTGTTCCCGTGGCCGAGATGCAGGTGGCTTGCTCTTCGGTGACTGGAACGAGCTTACTTGCCCAGCGACCGTACGTATTCCAAAACTTCCTTCTGCTCCGACTTGCTTAGGCCCTTGCCCGATGCCGGCATTTTTCCTTTGCCTTCGACGATGACTTTGAGGAGATCTTCGTCTTTCGCCTCTTTGACTTCCTTGGTCGTGAGGTTCAAACCCTTTTCCCCCATCGCCTTCGCCATCGCCGGATTCCCTTTGCCGTCGGCGCCGTGACACGAAGTGCAGAGCTTATCGTACTGAGCCTTGCCCGGCTTGGCTTCGCCGGCAGTAGCGGTCGAAAGCCCAGTCAAAGAAGCTGCTAGCCCTACGGTGAGAAGTCCGACCACCGCTTTCACGCTGAAATTATGCATGGTTTACCTCCTTCGTAATTCTTTAAATTAGACGCCCGCCCGCTGTCAATGCTTCGATCCTATCGTTCATTTTTTCATTTCTTCCCGTCCGGCCGGAAGATGTGGCAATCGCGGCAGGCCATCGGGGCATTATGCTCCGCCTTGTCGGTATGGCAGGCGAGACACGGCTCTCGCTTATCGACTTTCCATTCATGCGGGATGTGGCAGGTCACGCACGGCGCCGCCGAATGGGTCGCTTTCAAATGGAGCCCGGCGCGTGCCGGATGGCAGGTCGCACAGCTCATCGTCGGCTGGACGCTTTGCTCCTTCAGATGGCACTGCCCGCAGGGAAAGGACGCCATGGGCGCGCCGGCGGGACGGACATGGCAGGTCGAGCATTCCGGCGTCAGGCCGCGCCCGCGGGAGTGACAGCTGTTGCAGGCGAGCTGCGCGTGCTTGCCCAGCAGCGGCCAGGGATGTTTGAATTTTTCCGTCGCTTGAACCTCCGTCGGCGAGCGCACCTGCGTCTCCTGACCGATAATCGTGTGGCAAAGTTGGCATTCGTTGCGGATGAGCTTGCCTTCACGGCTCACGTGCTTGCCGTCGTGGCAGCGCATGCAGCCGGGAAAGAGCGTGTGCCCGATATTATCCGGGTGCGTGCGCCAGTCGACTTTCATTTCGGGAAAGAAGTTCGATTGGTAAATCCGCTGTGTCTCGTTGATCGCTTTTTTAATCGCTTCGTTCTTTTCCCTGTAGAGCGCCGGCTGCTGCTTGACATAGAAGGTGTCAAGCGCGGTGGCAATGCCCTCCAAGGCTTTTTCCGTGTTGGGATAAGGTTGGCTCAGAACGTGGACCGCCTCCCGCTTGACGTATGGCAGGCTGCGGTCGATGAGACCGACCATGAGTGCGTTGTCGACGGCCGCGTCCGGATCGCGGAAAATGTGCGAAGGACGGTTATGGCAGTCGACGCAGTCCATGCGCCGGACCTCGAGCCCCTTCCACTGCTCGGGCTTGAGCGACGCGCTCGTGTCGAAGTACTCCGTCACCCGCCCTTGCGGATCTTTGATCCACACCCAGGGAATCTTCTGCCGCTGGCGGTCGAGAGCGCCATAGTACACCACGTTGGCGATATTCATGTGCCAATGGATGCCGGCCGTGATGCCGGTGGTCGGGCTGCCGCCGCCGGTCCGGATGAGCATCTGGATTTGCCGCGCGGTGTTGCGCTCGTCGTAGCCGAAGCGGTTGATCACCCTCATCTGGGCGCCGAAGAATTTCTCCGGCCAGTGACACTGCTCGCAGGTTTCGCGCGCCGGACGCAGGCTGTGAACCGGCGTCGCGATCGGGCGCGGATATTTGGCGAATAGAACGGAATAGATCTGGTACATCCCCGCGAGCTTGGAGCGCACGAACCAGGTCGCGCCGGGGCCCACGTGGCATTCGGCGCAGGCGACGCGCGAGTGCGGCGAGCCCTGATAGGCCGTGTACTCGGGATTCATGACGGAATGGCAGAGCTCGCCGCAGAACGCGACCGATTCGGTGAAGTGGTAGGCTTTATAGCTGATCGTCGATATCAGGATGACGATCAGGAATGCCGCCGCGGAGATCACCACAAACGCCGCCCTTGTCCTGGCGTCGTTGAGATCGATGCGCGGATAGGGCGCCGTCTCCCCGCCGCGCACGCGGCGCCTGCGCTCGAGGAGCGCGCCGATAGGCATAAGGACGAGCCCGAAGAGCATCAGGCCGGGGTAGATCATATAAATGAAGAGCCCGGTGTAAGGATTGGAGCTTCCCGCTACCCCCTCCAGGATGATCATCGAGACGATCGAGAGGAAGCTAAAGATCGCCAGGCCGGCGCCGACAAGGCTCAGCGGATGGGTAATGAGTTTTCGCAAATGATTCGCTGCCATCGGTTAACCTTGGTTTCTCCGTCCACGCTTCTGCGTCATTTTTTATCCTGTGGGCGGTCTGGCGACTCTTTCAAAGGGGAAGGACGGGTTTCGCCGCCGTCCGCCGGAGAAGATGTTTCCTCCTGGCGCTCCGCCTCGCGCGCAGCAGGCGCGTGACCGTCCCACCAACTGCCGTCCATCGGATAAACGTCCGGGTCGAACAGGACCCAGTAAAAGTGCCACACCAGGATGGCGAGCGTTGCGAGAATCGCTTCGTAAAAGTGGATCGCCGTCGCGATGTCCGTGATCCAATTCGACAGGTAACGGAGCGTCGTATTGTTGAACCACAGGAGCACTCCTGTGACCACCATCACGGCCATGCCCCACATGAACGCCCAGTACTCTACTTTTTCGATGTAACTGAACTTGCCGAAGCGCGGCCGATGCGAATCGAATCCCAGGTTGTAGCGCTGGAGCCGGATCATATCGCGCCAGTCCTGCAGTCTCAATTGGATTCGGCCGAGCATGCATGCGCGCAGCCGGGCGCTCCTGGCGAACGAGATTACATGCCATAAAAGAGCGGCGACCAGCACGCCGGCGACGATGCGATGCAGGAGGCCGCGTATCCCCAGTTGAGCCTCCCACAGGACCAGCGGCGCCGCCCACCAGCTTTCGGGATACGTGAGCGCGAATCCGGTATAGACAAGGACGGGGAAACTCAGCATGACGAGGCCGTGCTGCCACCGCAGCAACCGCGGCATGCGCTCGGAGGTCGTCGGGGCGCCGCTGTGGCGCGGCGTGTCGCCGCGCGCTTTTTTCAGAAAGTCCAGCGAGTTGTGGACGATCATCGCTCCCACGACGAGACCGATGATCCATAAATAAATCAGGCGAATCCAATAAAGCAGCGGCGCGTCGTCCGTGGGCAGGACATGCACGCGAGTCAGCGCCAGTGTGACGCCGGCGCCCGGATGACATTTTCCGCAGGTCTGCGGCAGGTTCGCCGGATGGACGTGCGAGCGCGGGTCCGAAGAGACGCGGATATCGTGCACGCCGTGACAACTCGAGCAATTGGCGACCGTGAGCTTGCCGCCGCGTAAAGCGAGGCCATGATAGCTGTCTTGATACGCTCGAACCTTCTCGGCGGAGAGTCCGTATCTCTCGGTGAGACGCGTGTCGCCGTGACAGCGGCCGCAGGTCTCGCCGGGAATGTTGGCGGAAAAAACGGGCGACGCCGGCTCGCTGGGCGCCAGGATGCGATGCTCTCCGTGACAATCGGTGCACACCGGAGCGTCGCGCGCCCCGCGCCCCAGCGCCACGCCGTGGACGCTCTCACGATAGGCCGTCTGAATTTGTTCGTGGCACTTCCCGCAGGTTGCCGGAATGCTGGTCCGCCACACGGAAGAGCTGGGGTCCCAGCCGGGCTCTATGCCGTGCGAGCCGTGGCAATCCGTGCAAACCGCGCCGTTCTTACCGGCCGCAACGGCCCGCGCATGAACGCTTTTCAGATACGCCTCGACCGGCCGCACGATCGGGATGCGAAATTTTTCTATAATCTTCCCGTCGGCATGGCACGATGCGCAAACGTTCGCGATGTTTGACCGATTGGTTCGCGCGTCGGGCTCGGAGCTCCGTTTGACGCGGTGGAGATCGCCGTGACAGCTCTTGCACGTGGGCGCCTCCGCAACTCCATTGGCCCGCGCCTTTCCATGAACGCTCTGTGAGAAGACCTTGACGGCTTCGGTGTGGCAAGTGGAGCAATCGACGCGTTTTAAAGCCGCGGTGTGGGGAACGCTCGCGACATCGGTGTGGCAAGCCGTGCAGCCAAAAGCCGCATGGACGGAGCCGGCGAAGGCATCGCCGTCGATCTGAAGAGAGACCGTTTTGCCGTCGCGCACTTTTTCCAGGCCCGGCGCGCCATGACACGCGAGACAGACTTCCTTCGGCGGAGCCTCGGCGTCGACCCCCGGGGCAAAGCAGAAAAAAATCGTGACAAAGAGCAAAACCTGGAGAATCGTCGCGATCCGATGCCTGCTCACCCAGATCCTCAATCCGTGTTTCGCGGAGTCCTCTCCTGGTCGAGCTTGCCCTGTTTACTGCGGTCGCTTCGAATCGTCGAAATTTTTATTCAACCCGCGGATCGAATCGATCAAAAGTTGGACGGCGTATTTCGTGTTGTGAATCCCCCTGCTGCCGTCTTCCTTGACGAATTTATAATTGTAAAGCGCGGAGGTGACTTCGATCGGATACGACACTTTGTTTTCGATGAAGTTACCTTTCGCGTCGTACGGGGGATTCTTCATCGTCTGCAGCAGGCCGGTGCCGCGCGGGTTGATCAGCTTATCGAGGAGTCCCTGCACCTCCTCCTGCACGCTCTCGACCTTGCCGTTGCCGTCGTAATCCGCGGCAGCCTTTCGATCGAAGAAAGATTTCCCGGCGACCTGTTTCATTTCCGTGTGGCAGCCCGACGAGAGGCATCCCGCCGCATTGACCGTGGGCCGCTCGTGGACCTCGCCGGCGACGTTGAAGCTGTGCCCGCCGATCGCAGGCGTGAGCGAGTAGCGTCCGCTCGGCAGCGCCATATGACAGCCCACGCAGTCGGCCTGGGGCAAAATGGCATGCGGCGACTTGGAATATTGCTTTCCCGGATACTCGTAAGCGTTGCCGCCGAGGAGCATGTCAGCCTGCGGCCCGTGGTGCGCGCCCCAGCTGTCGCTCGGGATGACCCGCGCTTTGACTTCGTCTTTCGCGGTGCGCCGTGCCTGATGGCAGCTCGCGCAGAGGTTTCCCTTTCCCCTGTCGTAGGTAGCACCATCGGCGAGAGTGACCGCGGAGGTTCTGCGCAGGGAGAAGTCGCCTTTGTCGTGCGGCGCATGGCAGGTGAAACAGCCGATCTCGGAGGGATAACGCACGAACTTCTTGGTATCGACCTTGCCCGTCTTCGCCCGTTCGATGAAGCCTTCGTTCGTGTGGCACCCTTGGCAATCGTCGCTGTTGGCATAGGAAGCGTTGCCGATCGTTCTGTGGCCGGAAGTCAGATACTGGGTGCGCGCGCCGCGCACTGGATATTTGGGTTCGGAGCCGTGGCACGCGACACAGTCATTCGGAAAGGCAAAAGTCTGAGCGTAGGAAATCGAAGCGGAGAGAACCGCCGCGCAGACCAAAGCCAAGACGATCGAAACGCGCTCAGTTGTAGCCATTTTGCCGCTCCTAAGAGACGGATGATTATTTCGTCGCGCTCATCGTGTATCCGAGATACGTCAACACGAGCATGTAGAGGATGATCGCGCAGCCCAGCCAGACGAAAAGCTGGCTGCGCTCACCGCGCGCCGAGGCGCGGTCGAGAAACGGAATCAGCGCGAGAAAGAGCCCGCCGGCGCCGAAGGCGAGAATCCCCACGAGCTCTCCCTCGATGCCCAGAATGTAGCTCGGCAGAAGCTTCAAGGTCTGGAACATGAACATGAAGTACCATTCGGGCTTGATGCCGATCGGCGCCGGCTGGAACGGATCGGCCTTTTCGCCGAGCTCCGCCGGGTAAAACGCCGCCAGCGACGCCAGCACCGCGAGCGCGCAGAGCCAGCCGACCGCGTCGCGCAGGAGAAAATTGGGAAAGAACGGCATCGTGCGCGGCGCCGTATCTTTTGCCGCGATACTCGGTGGAACGCTCATGCCGTGCTTTTGCACGAAGAACAGATGCAAGCCGATCAGCGCGGTGACCAGCGCGGGCAGCACGGCGACATGAATGCCGTAAAAGCGCGTGAGCGTCGCGCCCGTCACTTCGTCGCCGCCGCGCAGCAGCCTACGCATAAACGATCCGACGATCGGGAGGATGCCGGGTATCTCGGTGCCCACGCTGGTGGCGAAAAATGCGAGCTTGTTCCATGGGAGAAGGTAACCCGTGAAGCCGAAGGTCAGGGTCAACGCCATCAGCGCCATGCCGGAAAGCCAGGTCACTTCGCGCGGCCTGCGGTAGGCCTTCAGCATCAAGGTGCTGAACAAATGGACAAACAGGGTAAAGATCATGAGATTGGCCGACCACGCGTGGATCGAGCGCACGAGCCAGCCGAATTGCACCTCGGTCATGAGGAACTGGACCGACTCATAGGCCTCGCCCGAGCTCGGCCGATAGTAGAGCAGCAGCAGGATGCCCGTGATCACCTGAACCGTGAATAGAAACAACGTCATGCCGCCGAAATAATACCAAAGCGTGTACCGCTGCAGCGGCACCTGCTTTTTCTTGGCGAGCTTATCTAAGTCCTTGAGACCGACCCGCTCATCAAGCCAGAGCCAGACCTTGCCGTGTTTTTCGCCCGGGGTTTCCATATTAGGCGGACTTGCTCACGACGATCTGATCGCCCTTGACATTGACGACATATTCTTCGAGCGGCTTGGGCGGCGGTCCCAGGATATTTTTGCCATTCAGATCATAGTGGCCGTTGTGGCATGCGCACCAGATGTGACTGACGTCGGATCGATATTGGACGATGCACGACAGATGCGTGCAGACGGCGGAGTAGGCTTTGAGTTCGTTGCCGGGAGTTCGAACCAAAATCGCCGGCTGACTGCCGAAGCGGAAAATCTCGCCGCTGTTGACCTTGATGTCGGCGGGCTTTACCGAGAGCGTCACTGTCTTGGCAGTGGACTCCTCGACCTTCGGCGGGATGAGATACCGGCTGAGCGGGTAGAGAATCGCGACGGCGAACGCCCCCGCTGTGGTGCCTAAAAACCAGTTCAAGAAATTTCTTCGGTCGATCTGCGGGTGCATCGTTTCTTCCGGCATTATACGTCTCCTGCCGCGTTGAGATCTCTACTTCGGCTTCTCCATCTCCCTGATCTTGAAAACGAGCCCGACGATGAGCGCCCCGATGATAAGGACCGACACGGCGAGTCCTTTGCGCCTGAATTGCAGCTCGTCAAGCACTTTGACGCCTTTCGCATAGCTCTTGGCGCTGATCTCAAGCCCCGGAGCGGTCTCTTTTTTCACAGCGTCGACATTGAACGCGTGAATCGCCGCGCGCGCCTTGACAAGCGCGGTTTTCGCTCCGCTGAGCTCGAACTGCGGCTGGCTTACCTCCATTCCGGCGGCTTCGGCCTTCATCAACGTGGAATGGGCTTTCTCGTAGTCGTTTCTGAGCGCGTCGATCTGGCGGCGCACCTCGAGCGCGGTCTTACCGCCGTTGTCTTCGGCGGTGTGGCAGCCCGCGCACGCGCCGCCTTCGCCGACGGCGAGCATCGCGTCGGACGGCGGCGCAATCTCGTGATTCGAATGGCAGGTGGCGCAGCCGGGGATGCCCATTTTGACAAACGCCTTGGCATGGACGCTTTTAGCGAAGAAGTCCTGGTTTTGCACATGGCATTGGCCGCAAACATTCCCTACAAAGGAAACGCCTGGAGGAGCGGCGCCGTGATTGCCGTGGCAGTCGTTGCAGGTCGGCGCCGAGAGATCGCCCTTGGCGGACATCATGTTCCAGTGGACGCTTTTTTTGTATTTCTGAAGCTGGTCCGTCGGGATTTTATACGTCTCCATGTATTTCGCGTCGGCGTGGCAGCGACCGCAGGTATCGGCGACCTTCAGCGGATGCACCGTCGAGCGCGGGTCGGACGGCGGCCGGATCGAATGCGCGGGGTGGCAGCTCGTGCAGACCGCGACCTTTTCGTCCGCGTTGCGGGTAAGCCGCTGTCCGTGCACCGAGGTGTAATACTCGGCGACCTGATCGACGCGCAGCGACGGGTTGTATTGCCGCATGAAGCGCCCGTCGGAATGGCAATGTCCGCAGACCTGGGGAATATCTTTTCGCGCCGGCGCGCCGATGAAACCCTTCGCTTTGTCCATCGCCGTCATGCCGGCGTCCTTGGCGTCGCCGCCGTGGCAGGCGACGCAGCCGAAGCCTTTCGCCGCGTGAATATCCTGGGGGAAATCTTTGACCGGCTGAGTGAGCTTGGGCACCCCGATCGCCTCGTGGCACGTGACGCAGCTCTCGGGCTCCGCCGCCGAGAGCGCGACGGACCCCAGCGCGACGAAGAAAAACACGACTGCAGCCATGCGCAGAGCGCTCATGTCGGCCCCCGGCCAAGCGTTTGCAGATATGCCGCCAGATCCGCCATTTCCTCCGCACGGAACTGCGGCCACAGCGTTTTTTGACCCTGCACGCGCCGCTCGGTGACAAAGGAGTGATTCCACATCGCGGCGATGACGGTCGCCGGCGAGTCCAGCCCGCGCACGCGCGCCAGGTCCGGCGCCTGCCCGTCCCCGCCTGCGGTGTGGCAGGCGAAGCATCCCTTTTTCGCGGCGAGCTCGCGCCCTTTCCTCGCATCGCCCGGCAGCGCGAAATACTGGACCGAATAGAGATAGGCGACGATGTCGGCCATGTCCTCCGGTTCCAGCCGCGGCGCGGCGACTTTGCGGCTCTTCATCGCCGCCAGCATCGCCGGCGCTTTGTTCCACATCGCGGTGGCAAACTCGGTCATGCTGCGGTGAAGCGCCTTATCCGCCAGATCGGGTCCGATTTTTCCGCCGCGGCCGGCAACGCTGTGGCACTCGACGCAGCGCTTTTCCGTGAACAGCCGCCGCCCCCGGTCGGGCGAGCCCGGCAGGAGATTGATCGGCGCTTCGGTTTTATCCGGGGCCGCTGATTTTATGTAGGCGATCAGATCGACCAGCTCCGAGCCACCGAACGAAGGGCGGGCGATGCCCTTCTCGCGCATCATCGCCGCCATCGCCGGACCATGATTCCACATCGCGGTAGCGACGTAGAGCGCGGAACCATACTCTTTGAAATTGTCGAGATTCGGCCCCACCACGCCGCCGGTACCGTTCAACTGATGGCAGACGATACATTTTTTTTGTGTGAAGAGGCGCTTCCCGACGTCGACGTTCCCCGGTCGATCGAAGTAATTCAGCGTGTATAGAAACGCGATCAGGTTCGCCGCGTCGGCCGGACTCAGCACCGGCCGCGCGATATGGAACTCCCGCATCCGCTCCGCCATGCCGGGAAGGTGATTCCACATCGCGGCGGCGAGGGCGTAAAACGAGTGTGGCCGCTCGGTACGCGCGAGATCCGGACCGATCTTACCGCCGAGTCCCTCGATGCTATGGCATTTCGAGCAGCCCTTGGCGCCGAAGACGCGCGCGCCGGCGACCGGGTCCTGCGCCGGGCTGAAGAGCGGCTGCGCGAACGCAGCCGGCGCGGGCCAGAGGAGCACGGCAACGGCGATGACCCACTTGATCAAAGGCCTGCTTGCTCCTCTGGCGCCGCCGCTGCGCTACTTTGCGAGCGTCTTGACGTACGCCGCAACGGCTTTCTGATCCGCCGGGCTCAGCGACTTGCCCGAGGCCGGCATCTTGCCTTTACCTTCGGTCATGATCTTGACGATGTCGTCGTCTTTTTTGTCCGCCACCTCTTTCGTGGCGATATTGAGCTGCTTCTCGCCGAAGACTTTCGCCATCGCCGGATTGCCCTTGCCGTCGGCGCCGTGGCAGGAGACGCACTGTTTCTCAAACGCCGCTTTACCTCCTGCATCGGCGGCCATCGCCGCCGGGGCCACCAACGCCGCGGCCGTTAATACCAAAACAAATTCTCTCATTCGCATCGTTACTCTCCTCCGTCGTTTCGGGTCTCGAATATATCAAAAGCTGAATCTCAGCGCGACAAATCCCACGTGCGTGGTGAAGGGGCCCTTGACCCGATCGCCGAGAAAGACCGACCGCTGCACGCTCGCGCCGGTATCGACGTCGCCCATCCACTGCTTCATGATATCGACGCCGTGGTCTCTGTCCGTCGCATGGTTGAAATAGTAGCCGACCTTCAAGCCGACATTTTTGTGGATCTGGTATTCGAAGCGGGCAAGCATCTCGTGCCAGGTATTCTTGATCGTCGGGTAGTTGGTCGCGGGGGTGCAACCGCCGCAGGTCGCTCCCGAGGCGTTGACGCGGCTGGTGCCGAACGAATAGCCGTATTGAATCCGGAAGGCGAGGATGTTTTCAATGATAGTCACGTCGGTGCCGGCCGAGACCGTCTGGATCTTGTCCAGCCCTTGGCTACTCCAGCAGCGCGTGGGCGCGCCGCCGCCCGGACAGGAGTTCGATGGATTTTGCGAAGTGGCGGTCCGCTGGATCGCCTTCATATCCCAATCGAAGCGGTCCCAGTTGTAATCGCCGAAAACCTTGATCCAGCTCGTCGGCATGAGGGAGAAACCCACGGATGGCGAGTAATTGAAATCGTTTTGCGTGCCTAGCTGGCTGTCGGGATAATCGTCTCTGGTAAATTCAAAGCCCGCGTACAAGGTCAACAGATCCCAAGGCGTGTATTGCGCGAAGAGGCTCGCGCGATCGCGGTCCCTTCTCGCCTCATCGAACTTTTTCGCCAGGTTCTCCTCGTCGAGTTCATAATGCGAAGGATTGCGCCACGAGTGGCGGTAGCTCGCGCGAAAGAGCAGCGACGAAAACGGCTTGATGTCGACCGTCGGTCCCACACCGTATTCGTCGGTATTGAAGACCTCGCGAAATTCCCGGTGCATCCGTTCCCACCCGGTGCCGATCTTGACGGCGAGCCAGCGCGTCAGGTCGTAGCCGGCGTCGAACCCGACGGTCTGCTTCGAATACGCGAAAGGCTTGGTCTTCTCCCCAGCCTCCGGACAGCCGGTCGGCGCTCCGCCAGGAGGGGTAACGGTCGGGCAGTTGGGCGCCGCAAAGGTCCCGGCTTGGTCGTTGATTACAATGCCGTCCGGGAACGACACCCTCCGACTGCGATTATCCAGATCGTAAAAACGGTAGAACGCCTTCAAGTTCAGGTGATCGACCGCGTTGTTCACCAGCGTGGCATTAATCATCGTCGGCCGGACGTCGCCGTTTAAGCTGTGGGCGGAAATGCTCGGCTGGACGATGTCACTGTTGCTCGTGAAAGGAAGGAATTTGTCGTCCTGCAGCCGCCAACCGTACGAGGCGGTGCCCATGAAACGCGTCTTCCAGGGCAGATTGGCGGCGCCGGACAGCGTAAAGGTGTGCGCCTGGTTACTGGGATAGAGATCCATTCGGCCGCGGCACGGACCGCGGTTGGCGTCAACCCCGGTCGTCGCGTTGCTGTAGAAACCTGAGTCGGAGCAGCCCGCGCCGACGCCGGAGCGGTTAAGCGGATTGTCGAAGATCAGCGTGCTGATGTCGTTGTGGAAAAACGAGCCGTTGTAACGCAGCCCGAGGGACCAGTTGTCGGCCGCGAATTCGCCGCCGAGCTCGATGTTGTGCATCTGGTATTCGATCGGCTCCGGCAGCTCGACGATGTTATAGTTGCCGGGGCTCGGGCCGAAGAGGGTGGCGAAGGCGCGATCGCCGACCACATGTTGCGACCCATAACCCCCGCTAAACGTCCAGCCGGGAATCGGCGTATATTTGATCTTGAAGCGGCCGATGCCGTAGAGCAGGCCCAAATCAACCTTCCGGGTGTTGTCCTTATCCAGGAAGTGGCAGAAATTCGTCGCCGGCTGCGTATCGCACGGCGTCCCCGTCGAGGTGTTGCTCGTCGGCTTCGTGTCGAGATGAAACGTGCCCCCGTCGCGGCGGTAGGGCGTGCGCGCGACGCCTTCGCTAAACAAGTGCGGGATCTGATCCCATTCCGCTTCGACGTCGAGCAAACCGTAGAGGCCGAAGCGGAGCCGGTAATTCTGGTCCCTATAGCCCGGCTTGGTCGAGTCGAAGCTGGCGAAGAAGTCGTTCTTCTTGCCGCCGATTAACAGTTGCAGCTCGGGAACGATCCAGCCGTTGATCCGGGTATCCCGATACTCATCGAACTTCGCCTCACTGCCGCTTCTATGTCCGGGGAGGGCGCCGACTTCCAGGGCGCCGCTGACAACGGTGTCGCCGAGCTCGACCTCGGCCCGAATGACCGTAGAGAAGGCAAGAACAAGGGATGTCGCCAGGCCCGCGATAACGGCGATAGTTTTCCATTTCATGTTCCGACCTCCTTATCTCTGGAAGAATATCCCAGCCGGATGGTTCGAGCCGTGGATCTGGCTGTGGCAGTTCGTGCAACTCCGGTTGAAGAAAAAGACCGAATTCTTCCCGCGCGGGGTAGCCGGATGCTGCGTTGCGATGTGGCACTGCGTGCACAGGCGCGGGTCCGTGACTTTAAGCAACCGGTCGTTGACCGAGCCGTGCGGCTCGTGGCAGTTGGTGCAGTTCTCGAAGACCGGCGGATGCTCCCACAGGAACGGGCCGCGCCGCTCGGTGTGGCAGGTGTAGCAGTTCTCGTTGACGCTCGCCTGCTTCAGCTGGGACGGGTTCGGCGTGCCGTGCGGGTTGTGGCAGTCGCTGCAGCCGATCTTCCCCTCGCGCAGCGGCATGTGGGACGAGCGGAGCAGCTGGGCCTTTCTCTGCAAATGGCACTGGCCGCAGACCTCGATGTCGGCGCGCTTCCAGAAGAACGGCGTCTTGTCGTCCACTTTGGCGAGCTGGTAGCGGTCGGTGGTCTTGTGCATCACCGTGTGGCAATTGGTGCAGGTGAGGCCGCGGCTCGCGTGCGGGCTCGCTTCCCAATAAGTGTGCATGCCTTTCTCGTGGCACTGGAGACAAGCGCCGTTCTGCACCTTGCCCGGCTCGGCGTCTTTGCGGAACGTGATCAGCCCCCCGACGCCTCTACCGCCGCCCGCCTCGACGTGGTTGCTGCCTGGGCCGTGACAGGACTCGCACGCCTGTTTTTCGCGCAGCGTGCGGGCGTTGAAGAGAAAGATTTTGCCCATCTGCGTCTCGGCGAATTTTTCGAACTGCGGCGTATGGCAGGCCTTGCAGACGTCGCTGCCCACGAAGACCGGCTCCTTCGGGGGAGCGGGAGCATCGGCCGCCCGAGCGACGGCGGCGAGCGCAAGAAAAAAAATAACGGTGAAGAGTTTTAGAGGACCAAGTATCGAAGAGCTCAGTTCCGATTGGCCCATAAGATTCCTCCGCTACCCGATACGAATGTCACAGCGACATTCAGGCGGCATAGCTTAAAACACGATCTGGAATGACCGAGGAACACCTCGCCCGGACACGACAATTCAACCCATTTAGCCGGGGGCGGCCCCGGACTGTCGCATTGACATCGGTCACTTATCTTTCAGTTCGATGTTGACCGCCAGCACCTCACCGGCGCGCACGAGCTCGACCGGAGCCGTTTTGACTCCGTACTGCGGATGCCATACCTCGATCCGGTACTTGCCGAGCGGAGCGCCGCTGATGGAATAGTTTCCGCGCGCGTCGGCCATGCTGAAGTATGGATGCTCCTTCACGACGACGTACGCTTCCATGTTCGGATGGACGTTGCAAAGTATCTTGACCACGCCGGGTTTGTCGAAATTCACGCTCCGGCTTTGCCCCGAAGCATAAAGACCGAGGTCGAACTTCTTCGCCTCGGAATTGGAAAAGACATTGTGGAAAGTTTTATCGCTGTTCGGGAAATCGACGGTTTTACCGACCATCACCGCGAGGACGCGGGGGATGAATTTAAGCTCTTTTTGATCGATGACGGCTTTCGCCGGGCTGACTGCGGCTTTCGTATTCGCCGCCTGCCGTGGGATTCCCTCGATGGAGACGACCGCATCTCCCGTCGGCCGGCCGCCGATCGTGACCGACCCCTTGATGATGCCTGTCGATCCCTGCTCCGCGGCCGCGGCGGCCGAGAAGGCGATCGCGAGCAAAAGCGCTGTCGTAAGCCAATGCCGGATCATTTTTTGACTCCCGCGCTTTCGGAAACGGCAAAGTCGATCTGCGAGACCGCCCCGGCCTTCACTTCGAGCTTTTTTTCTTGAACGCCCAGAGTCTCGTGCCACATCTTTAGCCGGTAAATGCCCGGCGGCACATCCTGAATCAAATAATCGCCGTAGGCATCCGTCACGGCATGATAGGGATGATCGCTAACGGCGACATAGGCGCTCATCCACGGATGCACTTCGCAGATGATCTTCACGATGCCGGGGGTCGTGAGTGGCTTGCGGCTCACGCGTCCGGGATAGAGGCCGACGTTGAACTGCGGCTGATCGCCCTGAAACAACGCGTGGGCCGTATGGAGAATGGGATCGCTGTTCTTGAAGACGACGAACTGCCCCACCTCGGCGGCGATAACGCGCGGCGCGAAGCGGCATTTCACATTATCGATTTCATGGACGACCTCTCGTTCTAACGGCCGCCCTTTAGAGATGCCTTCGAGAGTGACGACCGCGTAGCGAATCCCCTGCCCGGGACCCAGGACGACGCTCTCATTCGGTACGTCCTTGCAAAATTCTTTGAATTTGGTGACAGCAGGCGGGGGAAGCTTCGGGGTCTTGCCGTCGAGCTTGACCGTCCCCTTGATCGCACCGCCGGTGGTTACGGCTATCTCGTCATAGCCGAAGCTGGATTC